>Ga0255776_10003081_pt1 | contig 18159 bp, 11 predicted proteins | sample 071ome_19_FD_179974 | JGI IMG/M metagenome (GOLD analysis project Ga0255776, IMG submission 179974) | Coastal salt marsh microbial communities from the Groves Creek Marsh, Skidaway Island, Georgia - 071413AT metaG (version 2) | ecosystem: Environmental > Aquatic > Marine > Intertidal zone >... | reverse complement strand
TCGAACAGACAAGGTGGAGCAAGCCGAGGGTTGTAATTGGACCGTCTTGACGTACAGAACGACGAACAAATCGTCGCAAACCTTTCCGAAGTATCGTTGCAGATAATGGGTCAATGTACATTTGAGATATACGAATACCCAATTCTGTCCCTTCAAATCGACAGTTGTGATCGTTTGAATATTGGGCAACAATTTCGTCAGAGTTTTGCATCCGTCGTGCTGGTTGAAATCCAAACATCGGCGTTGAATGGGCACTCTTCTTCGAATCTTCTTTGTTCAATCCAAACATGACGCCTTCGGTTTCTTGAGCGGCCGTCACCCAAGATGGAATTGTGTCATCCCATGGCTCATTATTCTCTTCCTTCATACTGAGGATGACCTCAGATTCGATGAATTCGTTGTCTGGTCCAAGGTCTCGAATAAATCGTTCATCAACTAGCCACTGAATCATTTGTGTTATACGTTCTTCCAACTGAGAGAATGGAAGAGATTTTCCAAGAAATGTGTGTTTGAAAAATTCAAGAATACGGCCTTTATGATGATAACCACCTGTAGAGATGAGAGCGAGAAGGTGCATTCGTAATGCGGGTTCAGATGCAAGTTTCGAGGAAATATTTTCCACTTGACCGAAGAAATATCGCTGTGCAACAGCATCTGCTTCTTCCCACCCATCGGAATTCTTGCAGTAAATCCATGCCTCGCCCTTCGTGTCATATTTTGGACGACCGGCTCGGCCCATCATTTGTCGAACCTCCATCACAGGCAGAGGTCGATTAAAGCCGTCATCCCATCTTTTGAGGTCACGAATAAGTACCCTGCGAGCGGGTAAATTCACACCAGCAGCCAATGTAGGTGTTGCAGTGAGTGCAACAAGCTCTCCACTTTTGAACGAATGTTCAATTAATTTCCGTTGTTGGTGCGTTAGTCCTGCATGATGAAAGGCGACACCACCTCTAACAGCATCTGCAAGGTGGTCTGATATACTTGATTGTGAGGAGGATTTCAAAATTTGTTGGCTTAATTCTTCAAGGCGTTTTAGTTTCGCAGCATCTTCCTTTTTTAGACGCTTGAGGACTCGTTTAGCTAAATTTCTTGCTTCTGCTTGTGCGCTTTTTCGTGTCCCTACAAACAACAGAACCTGTGACTCTCCATCCATAGCATCATCGACGACGCTCCATACAGGGTGGGACACCAAGCCTTCCAGCGTACGTGGTGGCGATAGGGTTCCCTTTTGAGTCCCATTACCCTGAATTTTCCTCGGCTCAACATGAAAGTTGTGAAATGTTGAATATTCTAAGTCAACTGGTCGCCACTCAGAAACAATAAGTTCTGCTTGGAGCCAAAATGCTAAGTCTTTGACATTGCCTACTGTTGCCGATAATGCAATGATTTGTGCATGCGGGTAATGGAGTCGTAATCGAGTAAGGTTCATTTCAAGAGTAGGTCCCCTTGTTGCGTCGTTCATAAGATGGAATTCATCGGCAACAATGCATTTCAAGTGTTCGAACAACTCGCTTCTATGTCGCAATAATGAGTCCAATTTTTCAGATGTGCAAACAATGATGTCGGCTTTGTCAATGTCTCTTGTTTCAGATGATGCATCACCAATTGCTAAACCAATTTGTAAGCCTAAATGAGTTCCAACTTCGACCAATTCCTCATATTTTTCACTCGCCAAAGCTTTGAGCGGAACAATATAAATTGCCTTTGCTTGTTGAGTTTTTTTCATTGAATGTACAATGCCACAATATGCCAGTAATGATTTTCCTGATGCAGTAGGGATACAGACCAGAGTGTTCTTTCCTTCTAATATGGGAACGATGGCATCGGACTGTGGAGGATATAATCGTTCAATACCCCACTTTGTGGAGAGAAATTGCTTGAATTTTCCATCGATTGAAAGGGAATCTACCGTTGTCCCTTCAATTGTCATGTTGAAAGACAAGTGTCAATAGTCCAAAAGGAAAACGGATGAAATTTTGGCCGACATACCTAAGACCTTCTTTGGTATGAGTGACAACCATGAGCGATGAGATGGAAGAACTGGTTGACCAACGACTTTCGGTTTTCGATGATGAACCTGACCTCAATGATTGGGTTGAAATCATGTGTGGTGCAGCGATGGCCGTGCTTGGAATTTTCCATCTTGTCAGCCCAGGTGACCTTGTTGATGAGAATATTATGCGATGGTTTGCATCTGCAGTTGTTGCTGCTGGAGCAATTTGGGCCGGGCATGGATTGAAAGACATGGCAGTTAAAGAAGTTCGACGATCGATTGCACTCATGGACATTGCAAATCAATCAGAAGAAATAAACCACGGATTGATTCGAGATGTGTTACTCAATCCAGAAGCATACACTGAATTTTTGATGAATGCCTATGACTCAGCGTGGGAAGACGGTGTTATCTCCGACGCTGAATATGAAGAATTGAAATCGTTCCAAAAGGCATTGGGTATCTCTGATGAAGATGCTGCAAAGATGAATGTTGAGGCTGCCATCAAGTCGGCTGCAAAAGATGGCGAAATTACAGATGCTGAGCGATCAATGATTCAAAAAGCAGCATTTGATGCAAATATGGATGTCGACCAAGTCATCGAGGATGCTGAATCTAAAGCCAAGAAAAAAGATTGAACTAACCCCAATCACTGTCGAGATGTCTCGAGCGTATTGCAAGATTTCTGGCACTGGAGAGTCTCTTCATCTCAATCGTACCAGCATAAATGCAAAGAAAGAGCCCCGTAAATGACACCATCCACATCAAAACAGGGCTATTTGCCTGGTTCATGACATAGACGGCTGATGGTATGTCCGATGAATCAAATCGAACAGATGGTTCAAACCGTACATCAATGAGGTCTAATTCACAATCACAAAGGGAAATGGTTAATCGTTCAGGAAATAACGAGGATTGCAATCTCGACCAATCTGATTCTGGAATACTTGAAGGACGAGTTGCCCATGCTGGAGCATTTAGTGAACCGGTTGGCGTCGTGCTCACCATGTCGAGTTGAATGTCAAAAACTGAAGACGAAGGCATCTCTTCGACAACTATCATCGATTCAAGGAGCAGTAAATCCAGCAAAAGTGAGCGGCCTGATAACAACGCAAATTTGACCGCATGGTCTTCTAACATGCCATTGTCATTCAATTGAGCACCACCCTTTGAGATTTGGCTAAAGATTGCCTCATCGATTCGAAATGATTGTAATTCTTCAATTTGTAATTGCCAACGGCCATCATCCATTTGGTATGCTTGTTGAATTGTTAATCGGAGTGTAAATGAATCTCCATCGAGTAATCCAAATGATGCGCCGCTATGTCTGTACAAATTTTGCTCAGGTATGCCGGGTGCAGCCACATCCCATAGTTGAGATAAACGCATATCGATAAGGTCATCGAACGTAATTGTATCTTCAGATTCCATCTGTCCTGTCACTGAAATAAGCGGGAAAATGATACCTCCAGTCAAGATCATCAGAACACCAGGTAAAAACAGCATGTACCTTAGGGAAAAGTTTGATGTGGGCTGTGTAAACAACAGACAAGCAAACACAAAGACAAATGAAAAGAATACCAGCCCCCCAATACTTTGTTCTTCAAGAGATATTCTAGAGGTTGTATCTCCTAAGAAACTCGAACCTGCGGGATAATGTGAGAAGGGTTGAAATCCATCAGGGTTTACTGGCCCCAAACTCTCAAAGCCAAATGAACCGCCCCATTCATATTGCTGAAATTTGTCGTCGACGCCTGAAAAGCATGCAGTGTACACACCAACGGGTACCGCACGCCATCTGTAGACAATTCTCAATTTACCCTCATCAAACTCACTAACAATTTCAGGATAGGGCAATTCCTTTCCAATCGAGTCAAAAACGAGTGGAACACTATGCGGCTGCTCCACTTCGAAGGGGACTTCAATCCAGTCGATGTAGAGTCTCATAATCTCGTTTGTTTCAACATCAAATCGCCAGCAGTCCATGTCACTTTGAACCAACGCTCCATAGTGGATTGTCTCAAACTCTGTTTCCACCGGTTCAAGTTGTGAGGACGGCTCATCGACATCGGCGAGTGAAGGGTCTATAGACCAAGGTATTTCGAGTTCAAGAAATGAACTGCCGCGAAGATTCAATTCCCATGTACCTGGTTGTTCAAGGAAAATGGAAACAAAAAGTTTGACTTGTTGTTCTGGCCAAAGAACCCCCGAATTCGAAAATGTAAGAGGTTCATTGGTGAGTTCGTAAGGTTCGTATGCCGAGGGCGTAGAGAAGGTAGATGATTGAAATTGCCAAGAATGTACACTATCGCCAGTAATGAGTCGAATTTCTGCTTCTGGTCGAAACACACCAAGAGTTTCTGTTTGTTGCATGAACTCGAGTGTAAGTTGATTCAATACATTCGGAAGTAATGCAATATGACTTTGTTCTGGTGCAATATAGAATTCAAAATTTAATGTTTCTTTTTGTATCATATTTGCAGTCGACTGGCCCGAAACCGTTTCCTCTCCAATTGGCGTAGGTGTAAGTTGACACGTGGAATCGTCAATACAAGATAAGTAAAATCGCCCACCTCCGGGTGATTGATTCATGTTCGCATCAACACTTTGTATCGGTAAGAACAGAAAGAGTATAACGAGGTTCAACACCTTCCATCTCTTCATGTCTATCGTTTGCTCCACGGGCGGTGAACATATGAAATAATGCCTATTGTGAAGATACAGGCTCATCGCGGAGAACGATGTCACAAGCCTTGCATTTGAATTTTCCATGTGCAGATTTTTTCCTGAACACTGTTAATCCACAAGTATCGCAAAACCATTTCCAAGAAGCGCTTTGCTTTTGTAAAAAAATTGTAAATTCTCTTCCTGTTTCTCTTGAGTTTTCAATGGGCCACCTCGCTTCGAGGTGTCTAAAAATTGCATCATGATCTTTGAATCCAATGGCGTGAAGAAATTCGTGATAGAGGACAAATTTTGCATATTCATTCCACCTTCTTTTGAGGAGTTCAGGGTGGATTTCAACCGATTCAATTTCAAGATAATTTTTATGTTGTTTCCATTTTGTCACGCCGTGCTTTTGCGTAGCATTCTTACGTAACACACCAAGTGGTATGTCTTTGAGGCGTTCAAATCTCGTAGCATCAAAGTCATTTATTTCGGTCATTGTTTTCAAAACATCTTGTCGAAGGTATTGTAGACGATGAAGTTGTTCTTCATCTGGAAGCACCATAAAATCCCTCATGACCAGCGATGATATGCAGGATGGCCTTCCTCGACTGCAACAAATAATCCATGACCAGTAGCACAGACTTTACCATTCGCTTCCATCATCATATCAACATGCACTTTTTTTCCATCGATTTCAGTAATTTGACTAGTAATGACAAGTTCAACATTCACCGGTGTTGGCCTGCGTAATTTAACTTCATACGATGCAGTGACTGTACAAGGAGGTTCATTGTCGCCCCATGCATCCATCAAACCTACGGCAGCCGTCCAATTTCCATGACAGTCGAGGAGTGTCCCAATAATTCCACCGTTAATCATGCCAGGAAATGCTTGGTGGTGCTCTTTTGGTGTAAAATGAAGAATAAGTCCATTTTCGATTCGATGTGAATCGATTTGAAGTCCATCGTCATTTGCCGGTCCACATCCAAAACAGATTGAGGATGGTGCATATTTCCTTTGAACTCCCAATTCTTCCATGATGCTCTGTTACCCCGAAAGTCTTTGATTGTATGGTCAAACCATCGTAGTATTCATGTCCTTAAACAGATTAGCAAAGACATGGGTGGAAGAGGAAAGAAGAAACCAATTCGCCTTGCCCACGAACTTCCAAAAAAGCGAAAAATGGAGATTTCAAAAGCCCTTGAACAACACAAGAGTGAAGATCGCCCAGAATGGGACAGGGATGCTGATTGGGGTGAAATTCGTTTCTTTCGTCGAAAAATCAAGCCTGGTACCATGCGAACTGTGCATCTCCCACTTCTCAATGTGACCCTCGGTGACCAGTGGCCTATCCCTATCACCATACTTCATGGAAATAGGCCCGGGCCATGTATTACCGTACTTGGAGGAATCCACGGTGATGAGTTGACAGGCCCTTCTACCTGTACGAACCTCCTGTCGAATGTCTTTACAGACGATGGAGGGGCACTTGACCCTAAATCATTAGCTGGTACGATTCGCATTGTACCTGTTGTGAATTTGCCAGGTTACAGGTCGAAATCTCGGTACTTTCCAGATGGTAGAGACCTCAATCGACAATTTCCGGGCAACCCAAAAGGTTCGACAACAAAACGCGTTGCTCATCAATTGTTTGAACATTTAATACAGGATTCTGATGCGATTATTGACTTGCATAGTGCTGCAAAAGGCAGAACCAATATGCCGCAAATACGAGCCAACCTATCACATGCAAGTTCACACTTACTTGCCAAATTTTTTGGCATCGAAATCATTTTGGATTCTTCGCCACCAAAAGGTTCGCTTCGCTACTCTGCAAATGATGTTGACATCCCATGCGTTACGTATGAGGGGGGCGGTGCTGATTTTCTTGGCAATCAATCGGTGAAGGTTGCAGTCCACGGCGTCCTCAATGTGCTGAGGTCACTTCGTATGATTCCTGGGCAACCCCAACGTCCTAGGTTCAGAATTATGGCAAGTGGCTCTTCGTGGTTAAGAGCTGGAGAGGGGGGCCTGTTGGATATGTTCGTGAGTTCTGGTAGTGTCATTAAGGAAGGCGAAGTAGTTGCTATTATTTCCGACCCTGCCACACCGGGCATTTCGGTTGATATCGTTGCTCCAGAGGATGGATTGATTATCGGTGCTGCGACCAATCCATTTACCGCCCCTGGTATGCCAGTGGGGCATTTCCTACCAATTTCGAAACATTTTCATTTACTCGAGGAGCAAATCGACAAAAACGGTTCACTCATTGTGAGCGGAAGCACTGAAGATCCTGTTTGGCGAGATGAAACTGATGTCAATGAAATCGAACTCATTGGCGAATGGAGTGGCGGTAGCGTCGATTCGGAATGGGCTGGAAAATATGCCGAAGAGGTCGAAAGCGGAGAATCAGACCCCGACAAGAAGTAGTCAAGCTGTGTGAAAAGCAGTTATTGCATCAAAGATTTCACTGTCGAGCATGTTTCGCTTTTGTTGCTTTGCGACTTCAAACAAATGCTCAACCAAGTTTTCATCAGCATCAATACCGTTTTGCTCAAGCCACCAGATGATGTTCGACCGACCAGACATGTGACCTATTCGAATAATTTGTTTCAACCCGAAGTCGCCAGCAGGTACGCCAGAATAGACTCTATCTGCTAGCCAGTCATCGCCCTTTCGCATTGCTTTGATAACTGCAGAGGCGTGAACGCCGGTTCCTGTTTCAAATGCGTCGTTTCCAAAAACAGGGTAATTTCGTGGAAGTGGAACTTCGATGTATTCGTTGGCCTTTCTAACATATTCATCGAGTAAAGATAGGTCGTTATCGATGACACCCATGAGTTTGAGATTAACGAGGGTCTGGTCTAATGGTGCATTACCGGCTCGCTCACCAACGCCTAAAGCAGTTCCATGGATCACATCAGCACCTGCTTCAACCGCAGCAATATTGTTAGCAACCCCAAGACCTCTATCTTGATGGCCATGCCAATTGACTTCAATATCACTTCGATGATATCCTGCGTCTTTAATCACTTCCTCATCAATAAAATGAAGCAGTTTTTTCACACCATTTGGCGTTACGTGCCCGCAGGTGTCGCAAACACAAATTCGACGCACACCAAGTTCCATTGCTCTTTGATAAATCATTTTGACATCTTCTGGTTTCGATCGTGTCGTATCCTCGGTGACAAACATCACAGGCACGTCGTTTTCGACGGCAAATGAGACTGCTTTTTCCATCGTTGACATGAGTTTTTCCATGGTCCATCCTTCGGTATATTGTCGAATTGGGCTTGTGCCTAAGAAAGCGGATGCTTGAATTTCCATTTCATGTTTGGCTTGCATCTCAACAAGGGGTTCAATGTCGCCCATGAGTGTTCGAACTGCTGCACCAGGCCGTATGTTAAACGATTGCTCATTGATGTGAGATAGCATTGCACTGATGTGCTCTCTGTGGAAAGGTCCTGCTCCCGGCAAGCCTAAATCGACCTTTTGAAGACCGAGCCTTTCCATGTAGGTGAGCAATTCAATTTTTTCTTCAATGGTAGGATTACGGGCACTGGGACTTTGTAGTCCATCGCGCAATGTCTCATCGTCAAACCAAACATCGTGAGGATGATTGGCAGGATTTCTCTGAATATCATATTCAATGGTGTTCCAGTCGTAAATGAGTGTGTTGTCGGACATGAAGCAACCTCCCTTGACGTTTGCTCAAGGGAAGCGAACATCTCATGTCGTTTCAAATCACCGATTATTCCTCTTCACCGGCAGATTGGACTGCTTGTGTCAAATCTTCTTCAATCAATTCAGCAGGAAGACGAGAAGTGAAGATGATTTCATCATCAAAACCAGTCTTTGAATCATTTCTCAATTCCATGACCCGTGTTCCTCTTGTTGCTTTTCCAGTTGTTTCTTTGGTTTGACTTGTTCGGATTCGAATGAGCATTCCTTTCTTGGTAAGGATGAACAGTTGGTCCTGTTCATTTGGTATGATTCGAACGCTGACAATAGAATCACTGAACTCTTCATCGAGCTTCATTGTTCGCACGCCTTTTGCACCTGGGTTTGTTGAGCGATAGCCATCAGTGACCATTTTTACATTTCCTTCGTCATCGTATTTTTGTTCACCTTGTGCATCAACATCAGGAATTCGCAAGGCTGTTCCTAGTCGACTCCTCTTTGCCATTCCATACTTTGAAATTGTTAGAATTTGAGTTGATGGGTCGAGAATCGAAACCATGCCGACGACAACACCACCACCTGAGCCTTTTCTGTCGCCGACTTTAATGCCATAAACCCCGCCAGAAACACGACCTGATGGACGAATTGAAGCACACTTGAATCGGGATGCATAACCCGTACTCGAAATCATCACAATGTCATGTTCATCTGTCGAACGACGAACATTTACGAGTTCATCATCTTCAATCTTAAACCGAAGGGCGTATTTTCCATTTTTGTTGATACGAACATATTCATACAAATCGGTTTTCTTCACGAGACCTAACTTTGTTGCAAACATGAGATAGTGGCCAGAAGCAGGTCGTTTTTCTCCGGGTTCTAATTTGATATTCAAACATCGCTCTGTCACATCATCAACCAATTCCCGTGACAGTGGAAGTATTGTGATGATGTCTTCATCATCTTGAAGTTCTTCAAGCAGGTTCCGAATATGGGTTCCGCGACTCAATCGGCTTCCCATTGGGGTTTCCCAAGCCTTTAATCCGTACACTCGACCTTTGCTTGTGAAGATGAGTAACCTGTCTTTGCTAAAGCAAGTGACGATGGCTTGAGGTGTGTCCTCTTCCTTTGTAGTTACACCTTTCAGTCCTTTGCCACCGCGGTTCTGAATTCGGAAAGATTCCACTGGTGTGTGACGAATGTAATTATCTTCAGACAAAGTGATCACAATAGCTCGCTCTTGAATGAGGTCTTCACGGTCCATTGAGAGTGGCATGTCATTGATATCGGAACGTCGTTCGTCTCCATGCTTTTCAACAACCTCCCTCAGTTCGGTCATGAGGATGTTTAATCGCCTCGAACGAGATTCAAGGATATCGTTCAAGTCTGCGATGGTGAGTTTTAGTTCTTCATGCTCGTTGATGACTTTGTTCACATCAAGTCGACTTAGTTGATACAATCTTCGTTCTGCTATTGCCTTTGCTTGGGCTTCACTAAAATCGAAAACAGCAATAGGAGCCATCACTTCTCTTCCGTTAAGGACTGCCTCAAACTGTTCTCTGCTTTCGCTTCGCTTTCCAACTTCAATCACATCATCGATTCGGTCTTGTGCTCGGACTAAGCCCTCGAGAATGTGGGCTCTACTTTCCGCCTTCTCCAATTCGAAGCGAGCTCTTCTTTCAATCACTTCTTCTCTGTGGGCAACATACGTTTGCAGCATAACAGGGAGAGTCATGAGAACTGGACGTCCATCCAAAATTGCCATCATGTTCGCAGAATATGATTCTTGTAACCTGGATGATTTGTAAAGTTGATTGAGAACAGCATGCGGGTCAGCGTTGTTTTTGACTTCAATGACAACCCTGATGCCTTCCTTTGATGACTCATCACGAATATCACGAATACCGACAACAGTTTCTTTATTGACCAAATCAGCAATGTGTTCAAGCATATCAGATTTCTTCACTTGGTATGGAATTTCTGTGATGATGATTCTTTTCCCTTCGCCGTCTTCAAAGACTTCACAGCGTGCTCTGACGTGAAAACGTCCCTTTCCGGTCGTGTACATATCATTGATTCCATCAATGCCGTAAATTGTCGCACCAGTGGGGAAATCTGGACCTTTAACGTGCTCCATATAACGCTCTATAGAGATAGATGGTAGTGCACCTGGTGCGACTTTTTGTTGCAAAATTTCATCAACATGCATTCCAATTGCACCAGCAACTTCAGTCAAATTATGTGGCGGTATTCTTGTTGCCATTCCAACTGCAATACCATCACTACCGTTGAGAAGTAGATTTGGAAGTCTTGATGGCAAAACAGTTGGTTCTTGTTCAGAATCATCAAAATTGGGTTCAAAATTAACCGTGTTTTTATCGATATCTTCAAGCATATGTTTTGAAATTTTATCGAGGCGACTTTCAGTGTATCGCATTGCAGCAGGAGGGTCGCCGTCGATTGAACCAAAGTTACCCTGCCCATCAATAAGCGGGTAACGTAATGAAAATTCTTGAGCCATTCGAACCATGGTATCGTAAATTGATTGATCTCCGTGAGGGTGATATTTACCCATGACTTCACCAACAGACCGTGCTGATTTACTGAATTTTTTATCTGAGGTGTGCCCGCCTTCATGCATACCGTACAATACTCTTCTGTGAACTGGTTTTAGACCATCTCGAGCATCGGGTAAGGCTCGTCCGATAATGACAGACATGGCGTAATTAATGTACGATGAACGCATTTCGTCATTAATTCTGTGTGAAACTGTGTTTCCAAGCGATCGGAATTTCACTTCTTCTTCTGGTTGTTCATCTTCAGATGTCAAGATTTGTCACCTCCTTTGCATTTCGTTCGATAAACGCTCTCCGGTCTGGGACATCTTCGCCCATGAGAATTTCGAACAGTCGGTCGGTTTCTTCTGCTTCTTTGACAGTAACTTGGAGCATTGTTCTCGTGTCAGGATTCATTGTTGTCTCCCAAAGTTGCTCTGGATTCATTTCACCAAGACCCTTGTACCTCTGGATCCCGATTTTTGCGTTTTCATTACCGTCTCTAAGTTGTTCGATAATTTCATCTCGCTCTGCGTCTGAATATGCGTATTGCGTCGAACGTCCCTTTGAGACTTGATAGAGAGGTGGCTGTGCGATGAAGACATGACCATCCATAAATGCTTTTTTCATGAACCGCCAAAGGAATGTGAGCATAAGGGTACGAATGTGCGCTCCATCAACGTCAGCATCAGTCATAATGATGATTTTTGAATACCGAAGTTTACTCGGGTTAAACGCTCCATCGTCCTCTTCGTTATTTCCGACGCCAGCCCCAAATGCACGAATGATGGTTTGAATTTCTTGGTTTTGAAAGACCTTGGCGATATTGCTTTTTTGGCGCTCAACATTCAAAATTTTACCACGCAACGGAAGAATGGCTTGAATTCTGCGGTCTCTCCCAGTCTTTGCAGAACCACCCGCAGAATCACCTTCGACAAGATATATTTCGCACTCTGAAGGGTCTTTTGACTGGCAATCTGCTAACTTTCCAGGAAGGCCACCACCCTCAAGAACTCCTTTTCTTCGAGTGAGATCCCTCGCCTTTCTTGCGGCTTCTCTAGCCTTGCTCGAAAGAACTGCTTTCTCAACAACTGCTTTTGCAGCGGATGGATTTTCTTCCAAGTATTCCTTGAGTTTTTCGTTGATGACAGCTTCAACAATGCCTTGCACCTCACTTGTCACGAGTTTCGCTTTCGTTTGGGCATTAAATGATGGGTCTGGATGCTTGATTGAAACAACGGCGGAGACGCCTTCTCGAATATCTTCGCCACTTAGTCCGCTCGAACTTTTGAGTAAATTCCTCGATTGAGCATAGGAGTTGATGGTTTTTGTTAATGCACTCCTGAGGCCCGATAAGTGGGTGCCTCCGTCTGCATTGTGGATGATGTTGGTGAAGCAATGAATTGATTCGGAGTATGCAGAGGTCCATTGAAGAGCAACTTCAACATGAACTTCACCTTTGTCTCCAATTCGACTTCCGATGATGTGGACTGGTTCAGAATGCAATGCTTCTCTGTTTGCATTCATCCATTCAACATATTCTTTGAGCCCTCCGTCGTATTTGTGTTGGATAACTTCAGCATCTTCCTTTCGGGCATCAAGGAATTTAATTTCGAGCCCTGCGTTTAGAAACGCGGTTCTTCTCAATCGAGTATTGATTTGTTCAAAATCAAAATCGACAATGTCACTAAAGATTGTCAAGTCAGGTTTGAATGAGATTTCGGTCCCCTTTTCATTTGTCTCTCCACCTTCTTGAAGGTCTTGAAGAGGGTTTCCACGTTCATATTCTTGTGTGTAAATTCGTCCAGATTTGTAAATTTTTAATTTCAAATATTCTGAAACAGCGTTTACAGCACTCACTCCGACGCCGTGCAATCCTCCTGCAACTTTGTAGGCTTCATTATCGAATTTTCCTCCAGCGTGAAGCTTGGTCATGATGACTTGTGCTGCGCTTACACCTTCTTCTTTGTGAATGTCAACTGGGATGCCTCTTCCATGGTCTCGCACTGTGACTGAACCATCTGGATTAAGGATGACTTCTACCGTAGGATTGTGTCCGGCAAGATGCTCGTCAACAGCATTGTCCACAACCTCCCATATACAGTGGTGCAGAGCCGACCCATCGTGAGGGTCTCCGAGGTACATTCCAGGTCGCTTACGCACGGCCTCGAGGCCTTCTAAAATTTGAATACTTGAAGAGTCATATTCCGTTGACATATTCCCATCCTGGTGTGAAATTTCAATTTTATTTCGCCGGAAAAATCCGCTCGAAAAAATTGGAACAATGACACCTTTTTCCTTAGTTTTTTCACAGTATCGAAGGTTTGTAAAGGTAGTGATTAAAAAAAGTAAAAAATGATGTCTTGTGCTTTATTTCCGTTCTAAATTCGATGTTTGATAACTTCTCGTTAAGAATTTAGGTCGAATCTATCCGAGATGGTTAAGAATGGGTCTAAAGTCGCAGTTTCATGGCTGACCCAAAAGTCTGTGTTACTTTGGATGGCACTAATGTTGAGCAAATGGCTGATGAAGCCGCTAGGGCTAATTTATCTGGTGCAGATATGGTTGAACTCCGTTTTGATAGGTTGTACTTGATACCTATGGAGCCGGTTGAAATTGAAGGAGAAGATGGAGAAACCAAATCGATAACGCCTCCAGAAGATGAGTGGCAGAAAAAATCAGTATCCGAGATCAATGTTGAAGAAACAATTTCACAACTTAAGGAACGAATCCCCCTACCTGTCATTTTTACAGTACGTTCGCCTTCTGAAGGAGGATTTTTCCCTGGAACAGAAGAAGAGCGCATTTCAATTCTTCATTCAGCGATTTCTTCCAAAGTTTCTTGGATTGATCTTGAACTTGAAATCGATGGAAAAACCCGAGATGAACTTTTGGCATCAGCGAAAAAGAATGGCATTCAAATCATTGGTTCAAAGCATGATACTAGTGGAACACCATCTGCAGATGAAATCCTTGACATCGTCCGAACAAACGCCGAGAAGGGAGACATCGTGAAATTTTGTTCAACCATCAATGACCATCAAGATGCTTTGCAAATCGTTGAGGCATGTCAATTACTCAAAGATTCAACATCAAAATTCGCGTTAATGGGCGTTGGTAACGGAGGCGACTGGGCACGTTTACACGCACCTATCTTCGGTCAAGAACTCGTCTATGCATCACTGAGCACTGAACATAGACTTAGCAACAAAGGTCTTGTCAATGTTCGTGATTTGAAAGATGCATGGGTGTTATTGGAATACTGATTATTCTTCCTCAATCGCTGTATTTTGTTGATTGTGTGAAGGATATTCTTTGGTGACCGTTGGCACAAAAGTCTGTTCCTGTCGCTCTTGTAAACCCGCTTTCATATACCGCTGATTAAGAATGACTGGGACAGCAACTAGGCTGGCACAGAAGATAAAAAATACGAGAGCGACAGTCCAGTTAGGTAATACAAATGAACGAGGAGAGGTAAGAATCGTAACATCAGCATACACGGGCTCTCCTAAAGCCTGTCCATCATCTGTACGGCTGTTGTCCCATCCATCGATGATGAGATAAAATTCATCCCAGATTGTCTCACCAAAAATCGAGGAATAGACTTCAGGGGCATCAAGATTTACTGAAAAAACCGTTTCCTGTACATTTTCGTATTCATGAACATCTCGGAAACTCTTCCATGATGTTATATCGAAATTTTGCCACTCAGGCGGGCTGGGCTCATCATCAAAATCTCTCATGTCGTAACTGTACATGTATGAATCATGTTTCATCGAGTATGATGTTTGGTATTTTTGGAACTCTGAGGATGTCATGAGATACACATCCCCAAAGAGGTAATCTGTGGAAGACATATTGTTCGAAAGAAGACTTACGCAGAAGGTTGTCCGGTGTGTTGAAGATAAATTGAGCCTAATTGCACCAGCACTATCATTCCCTACAACAGTTTGAATAAAGTGGTCCGATGTTAGTGTGTCAAGTGGTGCAGAGTAAGGGTTCACGTACATCCACCTTTCTTCAGGATGTAGGTTGAGGTCAATATTTGCGGATACATCATTCGTTTCCACATCATCTTCGACGACAACAGTTTCTCCTCTTCCATTATAATGAGGTACAAGGGCGTGTTTGGCAAAAGTTTCATTCCACGAGGTTGGTTGAACATTACCCTCGCATTCGTGGTTCGCTGCAGAAGCGTTCGGCGATAGAAAGATGGCAAATCCAAGTACTGAAATGAAAAAGTATGCGAGCACCACCGCTTTCATCCTATCATCACAGATTGAAGTCGATGCCCTTGGATACTTCATTTTTAGAGCACCCTCACCTTCTGCGTAAAGGCCGAACATATCCACTATCAGAATTTCGCCGCTCGTCTTTCGACAAAATTTTCGGAGCAGGTGGTGGTTTGTGGTGATCCATTCCTAGCATGCCACCTTGATTTTCGACACGTTCAAGATCGTTGTATGTTTCAGCAGCTTCTTTCGCTGCTTCTTCAATTTCGGATGGCTCTCGCAACCACAGGTATCCGAGAATGAGTGCTACAATGATAAGACCCATGAATTTGGCAAATTCAGAACCAGCGTCTGCAAGCCATGATTTCCATTCATCAGCACTAAATTCAGACAACGAAGGCCGACTTGATGGTTCAACGGTGACTTCAACTTCACTATACATCGACGAGCATGTGCCAAAGCCATCGCACACGAGGATGAGAACTGTGTATGTACCTGGCTCTTCCCAGTTCGTGCTCGCCCTTGATACAGAACCTGCAAGAGGGGAAACAAAATCATCTTCTGGGTTACCATTTGCATTGTCATCAATCTCGATATTGAAATCCCACAAGACTTCAAATTCCTGTGAAATTCTTTCATCTCTGTCGATAATTGAACCATCTTCGATGTTCGTATCACGGTAAATATCGCCTAAATAGAGAGGACCATTTTCATTGGCAATTCTCGCATACACTGCGTTTGCTGTGTCGACATATACATCGTCTGGGAAGATGATTTCTTCGATTGTTGGAGGGTGTGCTACAATAATTGAAAACGTTGCTCTGCTCACGTCGCCCGTACCAAAGCTATCTCGAACAGTCAGTGTTGCTTCATACGCTCCTGGAAGAATGTAAGCGTGGTATGGCATTGGGCTGTGGTCAACAGGTGTTGCATCACCAAAATCCCACGAATACTCAACGATACCGTTCCATTCTTCTGCATTTGAAATGAGTGGAGAGAATTTACCTTCATACATTCGATCTGCATCTCTTGTCCCATATGAATCGAAATACAACATGTTGTTTGGTGAAGTATAAATTCGATTTTCGTCATCAAAGGTGTGGGTGAAATAATCGATTTGAGTTGTGTTGGAAAAGGACGTAGAACTAGTGACTTGTTCCTCATCAATCCATGCATCGAGAATCTTGACAGAAATGATTGGCTTTGGATTTTCCACACGAAGAGTCACTATTCTAGGATAACTTTGTTCATTATCAGCATCGGTGACGATGAGCGTAACCGTGTGAGTCCCGGGGGTGGAAAATGAATGAGTGATTTGGGGCCGATCGTAAGTGGAGCCATCGGAAAATGTCCAATTGAACGTAATATCTGAGGAATCACCAATTTGCCCATCGGGGTCCATACTCAACCGACCATCAAATGTGTATGCCGTATCAATTTTCGCATCTTCAGAGCGGAAATCAACAGGAACAGAACCTGATGTTGTCGACGTTCGAACTGAAAATTGAGCAATTGGTTGTTGGTTGTACACATTGACAAAGAGCTGTGCAGTAACTTGACTTCCATCATCGTCTGTGACTTGCAATGTGACTGATTTTTGACCTGGGGAGTCCCACGAAATGTATGGGTTTGCTTCTATTGAGGTTGTCATCATAAAGTCGTCAGCCCGAGTTGGTGCTTTACTACCGAGATACACCCCATCCTCAAAAGTCCAAAGGTATGAAACAATTTCACCATCATCATCAACAAAGATGTTGGGCATTTGAAGAGGAATGTATGTCGATGTGGAGAGTTGGTCGGAATAGATTTGAATTGGTAGTCGGTTGTTGATTGTAACCTCAATTTCTTTGATTCCGGAATTCATTCCATCTGAGACTGTGAGTGTGAGTGTGAAGGTTTCGTTTTCGGCCTGTATGTCGCCCCATTCATGTTGCTGAAGGTATGCCCCAATACCAGAGTCGACTGTTCCGTCACCCCAATCCCATTCAAAGTAAAGATTCTCAATTGGCACATTATCAACAGAACGACCAGCAGAAAAGAGGATTCTCTGGTTTGTCATGAGTGAAATCGATTCTTCAATAACGACATTATTGACTGAGATAATTGGTAATGGGTCTGTGTCGTCAGTCACATTGAGTTGTTCAACATCGACATCAGACCAAGTTCCACCTTGGTCTTGAACACGAAGTGTTGCGTTGTATTGACCTATGTTTTTGTATGAACGTAAAGGAGATTTCAGATTTGAAGTTTGATTATCTCCAAAATTCCAATAATATGCAGTAGGCTGGTCTCTGTAAGGCAATGTATTGTTTTCGTTGGATAGTCCCCACGCATCGAATCCTGAACCTATAAACTGGATATTTTCCCAGGTTTGAACATCGTTTTGAGATAGTGAGCCGTTTGCAGTCGGAGCCATGTTGCCAAGCGATGTGGGTGATGTGGTTATCGTATCGACTTGTGTGCCGATCACATCGGTCATGGAGAATTCAATACGATATTGATTGTCTATTGGTGCTGTGAAATACACTGTGTTCGATACGGGGGAGCCGCCACCTGCTTGCACTCTGCGGGTGAGGGTATCAACGACAGTTCCGTTGTTGTCTCGAACATTGAACTCAACATCAAGGTCTTCAAAGAACGCATTTGAGAGAATATCGTATCCGACTTCCATCGTGTCGCCAGTTCCATCACCATCTCGGTCTGAAACGACTGTTGTGTTAACACTCAGCGTTGCTGGTGATGTAATTCGTGCGGCTTCGATGTCAACTGTACCCTGAGGATAACTTGGCCCACAGGATGTATAATCACAGTCTGCTACCGTGCTCGCATACCATGTAATAACCCAAACTTCGTCAGTCAGATTTCCGAATCCGGGAATGAGGGCTGTGGCCACATTACTGTTGAAATTGAGATCGGTTACACTCCACAAGCCATCAGTTGTTGCTTTGGTGACAACGACGCCATCGAAATTACTCACCGATGCGGTGGCACGAATGGTCAAAGGTGCAGGTGATGCACTACCAGG
>Ga0255776_10003076_pt1 | contig 18187 bp, 11 predicted proteins | sample 071ome_19_FD_179974 | JGI IMG/M metagenome (GOLD analysis project Ga0255776, IMG submission 179974) | Coastal salt marsh microbial communities from the Groves Creek Marsh, Skidaway Island, Georgia - 071413AT metaG (version 2) | ecosystem: Environmental > Aquatic > Marine > Intertidal zone >... | reverse complement strand
GGCAGCAATAATGTGATAGAGAACCCGGTGCTATCGTCTGGCCACTCAATGCTGCCTTTCATAAGACGCGTGACGCGGTTATGAACTTGATACAAGCCCAGGCCTTTTTTCTTAGCCTTGGAGCGCTGAGTGGTATAGAACGGCAGGAAGATTTTCTCTCTCAGGTCTTTGCTGACGCCCAGTCCATTGTCGAGATAATGCAGGTTTAACACGCCTTTGCTGACGGAAGCGGATACACGCAGGTAGAGCGCTCCCCGAGCGGCCAGCTCCGGGTTATGAAAGGCACTGTTGTCCGCTAATTGCATCAATACGTCGTCGAGCACCTCGGCGTAGCCATGCCAGATCGCACTGTCACGACTGATCACCAATTCGATATCCACCGATTGATCGGCCAGTCGCTCCTGTACACGCTGCTTCCAGTTTCTCAGCCAATGCGCCATATGCACGCTTTCTGGTCGATGATGCGTATTTTCACCCAATGACGACTGTATCAACTGATTCAGTTCGGCCAGGCGTTCAACGTTAAAGGTCACGTGTTCAACGGCTTGTTGGATCGCCTGTTGGTTTGTCTGGTCCTTTTGATCAGAGTTGTTCTGAACAGGGGAGTTTTGATCACTAAGCAGGCAGTCCTGTAAATGACTGTTGGCCAACCGGATGTTGCCCAGTGGCGTATTCATTTCGTGAGAAATACCCATCACCAGCTGCCGTAGCGATAAGTCCCGTGAGGCTTCCAGTCGTTTTAATTCGGCGTCGCGCTCGCGTTTTTCACTGACATCGATAATAGAGCCCACCCAGTAAGCATCGGGCTGATCGGTGTCCCGGCGCATGGTCAGAATGCCGTAGACCTGGCGTCCGCGGCGGGGCATCAGTGCCAGCTCAAGCCCCTGAATTCTGCCGTTATGCTCGAGCGTATCCCACAGTAACAGGGAGGCTTCAGGGCTCTCGATAAACTGGTCGAGATGGACATCGGCCTCAATGAGATCGTCCGAGTGCTCATACCCCAGAAGTTTCGCCATGGCCGGATTGCAGCCGTTGATTCGGCCTTGCCCGTTTAGCTGAAAGCGTGCCGCCAGCGAGTGCTCGTACAAATCCTGATAGCGGGTCAGGTGTCGAATAGCCTCGGCCTGGGCGGTATTCAGTTCGGACTGGTCGCGCTCTCGGGCCTTATTTAAGAAATTAATGCGTGAGCCCATGGCCAGTGAAATGAGCACAATATCGAACACCGACCCGATCTGGTAACTGTGCAGAAACAGCCTATTGCCCGGCAAAATACCCAAAGAGCTGACGTTGCCTGAGATCACCCCAATGATGAAAGCGATCCAGGCGAAGGTGAATAATTTGGCGGGCTCGTGGCCACGTCGCCAGACCTGAATGGCCACGATCAGGGTGTACACCGCCAGTACTGCGTTCATCAGATTCTGCACCGAGACGGCAAAGGAATAGGGGGCAACAAAAGACAGCACCATGAAGACGATGGTGACTGGCATATAGATCCGATACAGCATATAGCCGCTGTAGTTGTACGTTTTCAGTTCCAGAAAACGCGGTATGAACAGGCTGAAGAAAAACTGAGTGATGGCAAACGACAGCGGCATCATCAGGCCATTGAGTTCCGGGTGCTGCGGCCAGAAGTAGCCAAAGGCAGAGCCTTCAAAGTTCATATGAAAGAACAGAAAACTCAGCACAAATCCGCTGTAACCAAGGTACATACGGTCACGGACGATAAAGAACAACACCAGATTATACAGCGCCATGGCCAGCATCACGGCGTAATACGCCCCGCGAACCAGGTTGTTCTTCATCATGGTGTCGATCAGTTGATCGCCATCAATGATCTCAAGCGGGAGTTGGTAGGCGCCCTCCGTCGAAATGTAGAGATAAAGGTCGTAGGTCTCTCCTGCTTTCAAGGGCAGGGGCAGTACCAGATTGGGGTGATCAACAATGCGCTCATGGTAAGGAATACGGTCACCGCCGCGGCTGCGTGTGCAGGATTGGGGGATGACGCTGCCCTCCGGACATTGAAACAGCACAACCCGATCGAGCAGTGAATAGTGATTCCAGAGGTACGCTTGCAGGTCGCTGTCGCTGCGCACCTGCATGCGAAACCAGTAGGCGTGTCGGCGAAAGCCAAAGTTGATGAAGTCTGACTCGGAGTGATTCCAGAAATCCGAGGTCATCTTCTCGCTCAGGGCATCGAGCAGCCGACTCTCGGACAGGCTGCCGTCATCCAAGGCCTCGTCCAATAAATGAGGCGCTTCCTGATACTGCCAATAGCGGCCCGTGATCTGGGCTTCGCCTTGGCGAATATCGAGAGGGGATGCCTGACTGACTGCCGTCGTTAGCAGTAATACCAGCACGCAGAGACCAGCAGGCCAATGCTTGATCAGGCGAGGTAAGGCCGTGTAACGCATCGCGGGGTGTCCTTATCCAGCATGAACTCTGTCCATTGAGTGTAGCGTTTGCGGGGGCAGTATAGCGTACTGAAAACATGTCTTCTTGGGACAGATGTCATGGACTGAGACCCGGGTCTCATGGTGCTGGCCAAGGGCCGTCGGTTTCAGTAATCTACTGCGTTTAAACCGCGCTGACTCAATAAGTATTTGTATGTTTTTTGAACAGGAACGAGGCCAGTTTTTCCGCCCACTGACGGGAAAATATCGGGCTCAGGTCATGGAGTGTCTGAAAGAGCTGTATCAGCGGCTCTACAGCTCCAGTAGTGCCGATTACGGGCAGGCGATTCAGCGTGATACCGTGATTGAAGTTTTTCAGGAAGCACTGGTACGAGCGCCGATTCTGGCCGACGACAGCGACAGTGATGCCGATAGTGGTGCCGATAGTGGTGTAGAGAACGCTGCAAACAGTGCGACCTCGGAGGCGCCAGAGAGCCGCTTCCGCACCAGTCGTGAACAGGCCAGCTGGGTGCTGAATCAGCTGCTGGATCACGGTTGGTTGGAGAAACAGGTCGACGAGGCCAACCTGCAAAGTACCTTTGCCTTTACTCGTTATGGTCGTCAGTTTACCGAGCCATTTGTGGCCGACAGCCGCGCCATGACCCGTACCCGACATCGCAACACACGTAATACCCGCAACTCGCTGGAGTCGTTTCTTGAACGCGGCGATGTGTACGATCTTCTGGATGCCTATGAATATTCCGAGCGCATCATCAGCGACTTCACCGATGTGATCGCTGAGCTGGAAGAGCGCAAGCGCGATCTCGTGCGCGAAATGGAAGACCACCTATTAATTCAGCGCGCCAGTGAAGCCTTCTTTGACTTCATGGAAAACCGCTTCCAGCCGGATTTGTCGGTACGGCTGTCGGCGGATAACGTGGAAAAACACCGGGATCAGATTCAGGGCATTATCGAGCAGGTTCGTAAAAAACCGGTGGAAGACAAAGCAGCCGCCGAGAAGCGCTTACGTGAGCTGCTCCCGGAGCTGGGTAAAGACGGTCAGTCGGTGCTCTGGACCATTCTCGACGGCATTGAAGTTCGCCTGCGTAATGCCAGTGACATCATGCTGCCGGCGCTGCGTCGCGCCCTGCAAAGCTTTACCAAGCGTGCCGATATCATCATTCGTCAGATGAGCTATCTGGCATCGCAGCAGCATAACGATGTGCTGGGTGTGTGTCGTAAGCTGGCTGACATGCCCGAAGCGCAACAGGCCGAAGCACTTGAACGCGCCGGTCAGTTAATGGAAGTTCCGCAGATTCGCCTGACTGATCCCGCCAGTGTACGCATGCACGCACCGCGTAAGCGCCAGCTGATTGAGGCCGCGCTGGACGACGGTAAGGGGGATTTCGATGTCGATGCCCGTCGTGAAATCTACGTTCAGCAGGTACTGGATCAGGCCTTCCTGGTAAACCAGCAGGCACTGCGTTCGTTTATGGCCAGTAAGCTGGTCAGTGGTAATAAAGTATCGACTCGGGATATTCCCATCGACACCGCTCAGGATTTTCTTGCCGTTGCTCACGCCATTGGTTTAGGAGCGGCGGATGGCTTGTCGTCTGAATTTGAATTCCGCATTGATTATGACGAGCAGCCACGGGAAGTAGACGGCAACGGTTACTTCATCAAGAAAGATCATTTTACGTTTGAACTGGTTCAGAAACCTTCCTGAGCTGACTAATTACAAAGAACATTACTTATGTTGCATCAGATAGAAAACGACCTCGAAAAAGAAGGTCTCAGCCAGAAAGAATATTCTGAACTACTGGTCCGTTTGTTGGATTACGGAGTCATCTGCCGCGATGAATCTCAGGTCGAACAAACACTCTACGACCGCTTTGTACGCATTGAAGACCTGGTAGCTGAGTACCTGACGGTGCTGGGGATTCGTATTCAGCACGATCCGCGTTTTCAGTTTGTCCGGTTATTTCCACCCGGTGCTCAGGTTCCAGGCATGGAAGAGGACATGGTCAACCCGGGGAGTTCGGCGTTTCGTCAGCGTTTAAATCAAAGCGAAGTTGCCTTGATTCTGGTGTTACGTGCGCAGTACGACAAAGCCTTGCGGGAAGGTGCGGTGGATGAACAGGGCTGTGCCATGGTCTCATTTGAAGGCCTGAGCATTGCTATGAAAAACCTGCTGAAGCGTAACCTGCCGGACAACCTGACCGAGCGTAAAGCGCTGTTCCGTAAGTTGCGTCAGATGCGTTTGATTCAGTTGCAGAATGAAGACAGCACCAGCGATGGTGACGTCTGGTTGCGTATTCGCCCAATGATTATGTCCTACGTCAGCGATGACGTGCTTTCTGCGTTACTGGATGACGGTAATGACGAGGCTGATCCTGAAAATACAGATTCGCAGCAGGCTGAGCAGGCAGAGACCGCTGTTGAAGAAAACGTCGCTGAAGAAAGCGACGGCGATGAAAATGATGCATCTGGCGTAGACGAGTCAACAGAAGCGACCTCGACGTCAGAAGAAAACGAAGCGTCAGAAGAAAACGCCCCTCAGGAAGCCGCGCAGTCAGACGACCATACGTCCGAAAATGAAACGTCTGGAAATGAGGCGTCTGGTAATGACGCCTCTCAAGATGACGTATCGGAAAACGATGCTTCCGACCCTGACGCTGCAACAGATGATGCTTCACAAGACGACGGCAAAGCGCCCGTCAGTCTGTTTGGAGAATAAGCCCTATGTATCTCAAGAAATTTATCTACATCAACTGGGGCAACATCCCGGCCACTGAATTTGAATTTGGTCCAATTAATCTGCTCTCCGGGGGTAACGGTTCGGGTAAAACGACCGCCGCCGATGCTATCCAGACCATCATGACGGCCGCGCACGATACGCTGTTCCATTACAACCCCGGTCAGGACGAAGCGACCCAGCGTGGGCGTGGAAAAAACGTACGTACTCTGGCGTCTTATGTCCTTGGTTGTGACGATGGCAGCTATGCGCGCCCGAACGGTGCCGTCGGCTACTTAGGTGCGGTATTTCATCCGACTCAGGGTGAAAGCGGCGAACCGTTTACCGCCATTATCGGCGTGAGTGCGACGGTAGACCGTGCCGGTGCCCAACCGGTGGCGCGTCAGAACGACATTCAGTTTTACATCGTTGCCGGCGAGTCGCTCACTCAGAACGACTTTTTGCTGAACATCGACGACACTCAGCAGGAAGTGATTCCACTGAATAAACTGGTTAAAAACCTCGCCTCGCGTATTGATCCGAACAGTGTTGAAAAATACGACACTAAGAAACAATACCTACGCCGTTTGTACGGTGCGCTGCGCGGCCGTAACGATGCCGTTTCTGAGCGCGAAGCCATGAACGCGGCGCGTACCTTCTCGCGCTTCATGGCCTATAAACCGGTGAAGAGTATCAACGGTTTTGTTGCCAATGAAATTCTTGAACCGAAAGACATGGGCGATGCCATCCGTAGCGTCTCTGACTTGATGAAAACCATTTATGCGATGGAGTCCGACGCCAACCGTCTGGCCGAAACCATTGCACGCCTGAGCGGTACTCGTGACAGCGCCGGCAGTTATATTGATCAGTGGATCGACTACAACGTGTTGGAATACACCGCCGCGCGTAGTCGTTACCTTAATGATCAGAAAAATTACCTGCACGCTAAAGAAGTGCAGCAACAGGTACGTGAACTGCTTGCAAAAACGCAGAAAGAACGTGACGTCGCACAGGACCGACGTAAGCAGGTGCGTGAGCAACTGATTACCATGGAGGCACGACGTCAGGGCATCGATGCGCTGCAAGATAAAGACGCCGCCGAGCAAGCCATTAACGATGGTAAAGCTAAGCTGCAACAGCAGGCGATTCCTCTGCTTGAGCAGGATCAGATGCTGCAAGCCTCGCTGCGTGCCACCGAGCTGTTATACGGTGCATTGCAGAAAACCAATGTCGCTGCCGAAGTGCCGTCTCTGGGCAGCAAACGCATGGCCGAGCAGGCGCGAGAAGTTCTGGCCATTAAAGACCAGGGCGCGGTGGATTTCCGCAAACTGTTGGGCAAAGACTGGGTGGATTTATCGCCGCTGGAAGCTCACTTAGATGATGCTCGAGCGCAACAGTTGTTGGTGAATCAATGGCGTGATCGTTTCCATAATACTGAGCTGGAAAGCAGCGGTATTTCATTGCGTGATCAGATTGCCCGTATCGTTGACCGCCGCGAGCAAAAGTTACAACAAGCGCAGCACCGTATGGTGCAGAAGCAAAACGAAATATCCAGTCTGGAAGCGCGTCAGGCGAATTACCCGGGCTATGTGCGTCAGGCGCTGGAAGTCATCATGCGCGAGTGTCCACAGGCTGAACCTCGGGTATTGGCGGATTACGTCGAGGTGACCGATCCTGAGTGGCAGAGTGCCATTGAAGGTTACATTGGCGGCGCACGTTTCAGCATTATCGTTGAGTCAGCCTTTGAAGCCGAAGCCGCGCATATCCTGCGTCAGATTCCAGGTGGCAGCCGCGCCCGTGTAATTCAGGGTGAAAAAGCGAAAAAAGACAGCGAGCGTATGAAGCTGTCCTCGAATTCCATCATTCACCTGATGGATTTCGACCACGCTACCGCACGCTATTACCTTGAGGCCAGCTACGGCTCGGTTGAACAGGTTGAAGACCTGCAAGCGTTGCGTATGACCCGCCGTGGTGTCACCAAGCAAGGTCTGGGTTCGGGCTCTTATTCGATTTATCGTTGTGATCTGAACGATGCCGATCTGGTGTTTGGTCTGGGGGCTCGTGAGCGTGCACTGAACGCTAAGCGCAGTGAAGTCAATACACTCGAAGACGTTGCTAACGAGGCGAACTATCAACTGCGTCAGGCACAGCAGTTACTGGATGCGGTTAACCTGCTGCGTCACGTCACCTTTGCCGACCAGATGCAGTCCATGCTCGATACCCAATACGCCATGACTCAGGCGGAAAACGCCCTGAAAGGCGTGGATGTCACGAGCTTCGGCGATATCGAACACGAGTTTGTGGCGTTAAAAGAAAAAGCCGACGGACTGGATGCGCAGATTAAAGAACTCGACGGTGAGTTGGGTCGTTTGCAGCAGAAGTTAACGGACGCTGAAAAAGGCGTGAAAGCGCTGAGTGAACATCAGGAACAAACGTCGGACATCGCCGATGCGAAAGAAGACGCCCTGCGCAAGATCGTCAGCGTATGGCCAGATTTTAATCTGGATCAGCGACTGGAGCAGGCCGATAAAGAGGCCGAAGAAAGTCCGGTGGAAGCCATCGAGAATTTGCGCAAAACCCTGGCGCAGGAACTCAATTCCATCGCCTATGAAATTGAGCGCAACATTACCGATCACAACCAGACGTGTCAGACGATTGATTCGATCGTGTATACGCCGGATTACCGTGACGAGCATGGTGCGACGTTCTTCACCAGTGTGTGTGACTTGCAGCGTGAAGTTGAGCGCGTACATAACCGTCTGAAAAACAACATTCTGGTTGAGAAACAAGACAAGCTGCACCAGTTGCGCGAAAGCTTTAATAACGTGTTCGTGACTAACCTGTGTCACTCTATTTATCAGGCCATCAATGACGGTAAGCGCATTCTTGAAGACCTGAACAAAGAGCTGGCTCATCACCAGTTTGGTGCCGACCGCGAAACCTACTGGTTCGACTGGGCCTGGGTGCCGGAGTACAAAGAGTATTTCCAGTTCTTTGATGAAGTCATTAAGAATCCAGCGCTGGGCGACGGTGCCACGCTCTTTACCGCTGAGTTGTCTGCCAGCTCGGTGAAAGTCCGTGATCAGTTAATGAGCATGTTGCTGGATGACGATGAGCAAAAAGCCATGCGCGAACTGGAGCGTATTTCCGACTATCGCAACTACCGTGCTTACGAGATTTATAAGCAACCAGCCAATAAAGAACCAATTGCCTTGTCGCAATACGGTACGGGCTCAGGCGGTCAGTTAGAAACACCGGCCTACATCATCCGCTCGGCGGCGATTACCTCAGCCTTCCGCTTCAACGAGGGTGATACGCACCTGCGTGTGGTGCTGGTGGATGAGGCGTTCTCGAAGATGGACGAAACCCGCTCGAAAGAGGTGATTAACTACCTTACCGAGAGTCTGGGCTTGCAGTTGCTGTTTATTATGCCAACCAGTAAATCAGGGCCATTCATGGATCTGGTGTCGAACCAGTTTGTGTTCTCGAAGGTGCCGTTAACCGGTGGTCAGAGCAAAGGCGAACTGCAGACGCGCGTTCTGATCGACCGCCAGCAGTGCAATCAGGAAAAGGTCAAAGAACTGTGGGCGAACCATCGCCGCACCATTCGACATCAGGCCTCACTCGACTTTATGGAAGAGTTTGCCTGACATGGCTGAGTACGGGCAGGGCGATGCGTCGTTTCAGGCCGCTGGACAATACGAGGGCATTCATGCCCTCGTCGATGCCTTTTATGACGCCATGGAAACCTTGCCCGAAGCGCGCCGTATTCGTGACATGCACCCGCAAGATCTGACTGAATCCCGCGATAAGCTTACGCGCTTTCTGTGTGGATGGATGGGCGGCCCAAAACTCTATCGTGAAAAATACGGCGCCATTGCCATTCCACGGGCACATGCGCATTTGCCGATCGGCGAGGCCGAGCGCGATGCCTGGCTGGCATGCATGCGCGAAGCACTGACAACACAGCCGTACCCTGACGCGTTTAAAACGTACCTCATGAGGCAATTGTTTGTGCCGGCTGAGCGTTGCCGTATGGCGTCGCAGGCCATGGGGTCTTAGGCCATAAGGTCTTGGGCCATAAGGTCTTGGGCCATAAGGTCTTGGGCCATAAGGTCTTGGGCCATGGAATCAAGAGACGCTGGGTAATCGACACCAAAGTCTGATACCGTAAGCCAATAACAGAATAATAATGAGCACGATCCTATGTCACTGATCCGACTACTTCCCTTGTGTGCCTTACTGGCGGCACCCGTCATGCAGGCGGAAACCATCAACGACTACGCTCTCTGGAACATTAAAAGCGAGCCGGGAGAAGTACGCTGGGTTCAGATTCGTGAATTCCAGAAACTTAATGGTGAAGAGATCTTTCATGTGGATGTTTACCAGCGTGAAAACGGCGACATGCGTGAGCTAGCCATGCGCCTCGCCGATCACATTGCCATTGAGCGTGAGGCCCTGCTGGACAGCATTGGTCAACCAGTGGATACCGGGGTTCCCGAGCGGATGGCCTATGACAGCGCATTGCGTCAGTGGGCGCGTACGCCGTCGCAAGAGCGTGATATTTGCCGTCGTCCTATCCAGCGTTGTTTGCCTGAGCTACTGAGTGGCGGTGGCTTTTAATACAACGTCGTTGTGACCCACCGTCAGCCAGTTAACCTGAACACCTAATCTCAATAGCCCCGTGCTTTCAGGTCACGCATGACCTGCTCATAGAAATCCGCGACGCCTCCCTGATAGGGCGCACCTTCCTGCAACCAGCGATCCTGGGGGCCGTAATACTGGTTACGCCCGGTGAAATAGTTGTGGTAATACCCGTGGCTGAAAATGCTGCCATCCAGCGTTTTAATGTGCTCAAAATTACGGCGACCATCGGCACAGGGGGGGTAGCCAATTTTGTCGAAGTTCTGGGAGTCCATGGTGGTGTAGCCATCGTTCGGGCCATACAGTGCCGTCACGCCCAGATAGAAAGTAGCATCGCCCCAGTACTCGTAGTCCCAATGGTGGATGCGGGCTGAGTAGCTGTAATGACCTACGCCGTTGCAGTTCTCGTTGCCTTCATTGACCAGTTCATACCAGCCGCGCTCTGACAGCCCCAGATCCGACATCAGTGTATTCCAGGCTTGCTCATCGCGGTAAACGTCTTCTTGCATGTACTGGCTGGACAGAGAGGTCAGGCCACTGAGAAAGGCGCGGAACTGCCCACGTAGATCGAGATCGTATTCGAAATCGTTGTTGCGATCGTAGCCTTCCATCAATACCAGCGGCTGAGAAAAAAGCTCGGCATCCGTTTGGGTATCGCCAACTTCGCGCCACATCAAATCGGTATTCAGGCGTTCGCCTTCTTCAAACTCCCAGAACGAGGCACCGGCCTCAGGATCAATCCAGCCTTCACCGAAGGTGTAGTTCGACAAGTACATCCCACTGATGCCGATGGTGGCGATCTCGGCCCCTAAATGTTCACCCGACAAGCCGACAATGGCTGCCACGTGTTGATTCATTTTTGCGCCAGTTGGATCGTTAAGGTTCGCAGGCTGCACCGTGGCCATAAAGCGCGCATCCTGAGTGCCTTGCGAGGTACCGATTAACACGACTTTGCTTTTGCCGGTAGCGGCCAGGGCTTCAAGTACCGTCAGGCGCAATGACGCTGAACGTTGATGGTAATTGGCGTAGGCGGGCTTGTCGGCGATGAAGACATCATTACCACAGGCCTCCAGACGATCCACGATGTCTTTACTGAAATAGCGATGGTACTGAGCAATGTCGCTGGTACGTTTCAGGCGAGCGTCGTAGTGGTTGTCGATACGGGGCGGTAAATGCGCTTCACTGGCGGGCAGCACCCACTCCTGACAGCCGGCTTCATCGTCCCAGTCGGCGCAGTATTTAGCCAGATTAGCGCCTTCTCGGGTCATGCATTCATCGACAGTCCAACTGTCCGGACAGATGGTGCGTAAACCAAAGTGATGCGACAGCACGATAGGGTACTCAAGCTGACAACCTTCAATCGCGTGATCCGCGTGCGTGGTCGAAACGGTTGTGATCGTTGATAGCAGACTGGTCAACGCCAGCGAGGGAATGAGCTTCATCGTACGTTCCTTCGTCTTTTTATTGTCTGAGTGATACTGCGCGTCATTTCAGTATGGGCTCAGAAAATAATCAGCACCTACCGCAACGTATGCCAGTATCTAGGGCGAAAGAGGCCAATTCTCTGCGTTGATTTACCGGACTTTGAGTGTGCCGCTGTGTAGATCGCCGGGCGTTTTGTGGGAAGTGCGCTCAAGTGTTAAGGGCAATTTTCAGGGGGATGTTAAGGAGAGTAAGTCGAAAGTGACCAGATAGAACCGAGGGCACAGTAGAGAGGGCGCGTAAGACAAGGCGCGGAAGAGAGAGCACAGAAAATAGGAGGTAAAAAAGAAGGGCCCCTGTCTAATTAAGACAAGGCATCATGTTTTGTCTCAAATCGTTATTGGCGCTCAACGGCAGTAATTCTACTTTGTGCGGGCTCTTTTCATCTGGGTTCAATCAAGGAGAACGCCATGAATATCCCGAAAACTCTACTAGCTGCAGCGATCGTAGCGGGGACAGGATCTGCCAACGCAGAATTTTCTGTCACTCAGGAATACGACTTTATTAATTTAATGGACAATGAGGCGCAGCTATCGCGACCATTGTCGATCAGCACCAGTGGCGAGGCATTACTCAGTCCGGTATTTCTGGATGATCCATCGATGGCAACGAATATTACGATTCAATTGCCGGTATTGAATGGTCTCAATGAAACACTCGATTATCTTGAGGCGGTGATTAACGGGGATGACTACGACATGTCATCCTTGCCGGTTGATACCTCGGCCGAGGATGCACGCATGTTATTCGAGCATTATCCTGAACCGCCGACCTCTCAGATTCCTCTCGACATCATGACCGATATGGGAATCGAAGACCCAACGGACTCCGAGCAGTATTTAAGCTACGTGACCGTCGTCATCCATGAGGTTCTGATGGCAGGGTATGACATCACGGCAACGCATCTGGCCGAAGAATTAGTCGGCAGCAGTGAATCCTATTATTACTTCACGGGTACGCTACCGTTAGCGCAAGACTCTGAAATTTATCGTTGCGTTCAGGGCGAGTACGACACCTCACTGTCCGTCGTCGCGCAGTTAGGCAGTGCCTGTACCATGATGGCGCAGGGGCTGACCTATAGTGGTGTTGAAAACTCGGTAGCGTCCGTTAATTACTACGACTTTGCCGCGTTTGAAGATAATTCATTGCAAGAGCCTACTCGCGTTTATAAAAACGGTGAATTGATTGCGAGTATTGAACACACTATTGATTTCTCTGAGTTACAGTCCAGTGACCAGCTGGATGGTATGTTTTATCGCGCAATCGTCCCTACTGGCAAACGACCTCTGGTAGCCGCGGTACATGGAGGGTTGCAAGACACGATGGGGGCGCTCCCTGAAATTGTTGGTGATTTGCTGAATGACCCGGAGTATCTGGCTGCACTGACTCAGTTTAATGCTGAGGTGTATTACATCCATGATGATGGATTTGCTGAAAAAATTATCTACCCAGCGACGCATGCGGTCATCCGGGAATTTAATGACAAGTATCTGGTCAGTCAGCGTTTTTATGAAGATGCTCAAGGCATGGCCGCCATTGCCATTGATATCTGTGAATACCAATTAAATCTGCGTTATGACCCTGCGCTGGCAGCACCGGCTGAATCGCAAGGCTATCTGGGCGGGACACTGACATGCAACGAACCCGCCTTGACGTTACCGGGGTATCATCAGGTGATTCTTGGGTACGATACCGAAGTATTCTCAGGCTCCATTGCCTCGCAAGGAGAAGCGCTCGGTTCGGATAATGATTACGGCATGCCAGTGTACGTACAACATCTTGAAACCGGTGAACGCCTGGATCTGGCGGATGCGTATCGTGAATTAAGAATCCGCCAGGGACTGGAGGATATGTACAACGAACAACGCCAGTCTGAGATTTTAACTAAGACGCTCGAAGAGAACGGTTATCCTGAAGAGAACCTTGATAAGGATGGCAATGTCGAACCGGGCTTGTATATTGGTTTGATGGACAATTACCCGTTACCGCCAGATACCCCGGAAGACTTCGGCTTGTGGGCGGATATATCTGCGGCAGACTTTCAATCTTTGATTAAGCACCTGAAAAACTATCTGGTTCTGACGGATGCCGTAGGAGGTGATTCAGAAGACCTTGGCTCTCTTGATTTCTTTTACCGTTCACGTCTGGGGTTTAAATTTTCCGCCCCGGATGTGCTCTTGTCAGGGCAAGGGATGTTTACGGTTAGTAATCCAGAACCGTTTGGAATTTCAGGCATGGTGGCCGTCGAGTATGAGGATTCAGTTGAAGGTATTGCAATTCGTGCATTATCCGATGCGGGTCAGCAATACGCGAGCGAAGCACAGCTTGATGGAACCTATGCCATTCAGGGACTGGAAGCAGGTACGTATACAGTGACCGTCGCTAAGGATTATTTTGTTCACGAGTGTCAGAGTGCCACATTAACTGAGGATAACCGTGGGGCGGTAGTTAACATGACGTTGCTTGCCGGTGATCTGAATAATGATGGTCGTATCGGTGCTCGTGACTACGGCATGTTCCGTATGCAGAGTCGCTACCCAAATGTCGATTTTGATCTGAATAACGATGGGGTAGTCGACGCTTCAGACAAACAGATCGTACGGTCAAATATGGGCGCGGTTCAGTGCCAGTGGTAATTCACGTAGTGAGTTCGAACTACAGATAAAAATCAGATAAAAATAAGACAGACATTAGAAGTAGATAAGACGTTGGGGCTCTAGGGAGGGAGCCCCTTTTCTATCGAAAACGAAAATACTTCGTTAATTAAATAATTCAGTAATTCAATAATTTACGAACCAGTACTTATCCCACGCCAGCAGGACTTTCTCTGGGTACTTGGTTCTACCTAAGCTGCCGTTATAGCGGGCGAGGGCGCGAATCAGATTGCCTTTCTCGCGATCAAGGTAGTGTTTCAGGATGGTGCAGCCGTAGCGTAGATTGGTACGAGTATCCATGAGGTTGTCATCGTCACGCCCAATTTCTTTTTTCCAGAATGGCATGACCTGCATATAGCCCTGGGCGCCGACATAACTCAACGCAAAGCGATCAAATGCACTTTCGATCTGTATGACCGATAACACCAGTTCAGGCTGAAGCCCGGCTTTGGTGGCTTCCTGATGCACCATGCGCAGCAGGTCGAGGCGCACTTTTTCATTGCGCATACTGCGATAGCGTTTAAGTCGGGTCGACATATCCATCAGCCACACCTGAGCATCAAACTCGTCCTCAAACGAATCGGCTTCATTGACGGCATTGAGGAGGGCTGTACGCAGGCTGGGGTCTGGTTCATCACTGGTCATGGCCAGTGCAGAATGACTGCCGAGCAATAGGGAAGTCGCCAGAGCGAACAGGGTGACAGGTTTAGGGATGTTCCTGCGCAATGAATGACTTGACCGCCCAGTGAATCGGCCGAACATCAGCGCTAACGCCCAATTACATGTGCGTACGCGCTGACGGTTCGTCCGCCCGAGGCGGCTGTGCTGAGTCATCAGCCTTGAAGTTGCGCGGTCAGGAAGGTCATCAGGTCATCGACGGCGATGTCTTGTTTCTCATCGCTGCGACGGTGCTTATATTCCACGGTGCCTGCCTCGAGACCACGATCGCTGATAACAACGCGGTGTGGAATGCCCATCAGTTCCATGTCGGCAAACTTCACACCTGGGCTGGTTTTCTTGTCGCGGTCATCCATGTACACGTCGTAACCCGCAGCGACTAAGTCGGCGTACAGGGTTTCTGCCGCTTCCTTAACCTTTTCGGATTTGTGCATATGCATCGGCACGATGCCGACCTGGAAAGGCGCAATGGCGTCTGGCCAGATGATGCCGTTGTCATCGTGGTTCTGCTCAATGGCTGAAGCCACGACACGGCTGACACCAATACCGTAGCAGCCCATCATCATGGTGCGGTCTTTGCCGTTCTCGTCCAGTACACTGGCTTTCAGTGCTTCAGAGTACTTAGTCCCCAGCTGGAAAATGTGGCCTACTTCAATACCGCGTTTGATATCCAGTGTGCCCTGACCACATGGGCTTGGGTCACCCGCAACGACGTTACGCAGGTCAGCTACCTCTGGCAGTGGCACATCACGTTCCCAGTTCATGCCGGTCATGTGAGCGTCTGCGGCATTGGCACCGGCAACGAAATCGGCCAGATGCGCAGCACTGCGGTCAACGTAGCAGCGTGCCGACAGGTTGCGAGGGCCAACGTAGCCTGACACACCGCCAATGCTCTGAATCTCAGAGTCGCTGGCGAACTGCAGTGGCGTCAGTACGCCCGGCAGTTTCTCGGCTTTAATTTCGTTCAGTTCGTGGTCACCACGCAGGAAGAGCACAACGGGCTCACCGGCAGTGCCTTCTTCGGCGTCTTCCGCTTCGCTGGTGCCGCGTACGACAATGGCTTTCAATACCTGTGAGGCGTCGACGTTCAGGAAGGCGGCAACTTCCTCAATGGTCTTGGTGTCTGGCGTAGCTACTTCGGCCAGCTCTGCGGCTGCCGCAGGGCGTTCGCCTGCAGGCGCCAGCGCTTCGGCAAGCTCAACGTTGGCGGCGTAGTCACTGGCGTTCGAGAAGGCGATGTCGTCTTCGCCAGAGTCGGCCAATACGTGGAATTCGTGAGAGGAGGCACCACCAATGGAGCCGGTGTCCGCCAGTACCGGACGGAAATCCAGTCCCAGGCGAGTAAAGATGCGGCTGTACGCCTCATGCATGCGGTCGTAGGTTTCCTGCAGGCTCTCTTCACTGGCATGGAAGGAGTAGCCATCTTTCATCAAAAACTCACGAGCACGCATCACACCAAAACGCGGACGGGTTTCATCACGGAACTTGGTTTGAATCTGGTACAGGTTCATTGGCAGCTGCTTGTAGCTGCTGAGGTTGTTGCGGGCGAGATCGGTGATCACTTCTTCGGCGGTGGGGCCGTAGCAGAACTCACGATTGTGACGGTCTTTTAAACGCAGCAACTCACCGCCGTACTGGAACCAGCGGCCGGTCTCTTCCCACAGCTCGGCAGGTTGCACGGTTGGCATCAGAACTTCCTGCGCACCGGCACGATTCATCTCTTCACGAACAATGGCCTCAACCTTACGCAGCGTACGCAGGCCCAACGGCATCCAGGTGTACAGGCCCGCTGCAAGCTTGCGGATCATACCGGAGCGCAGCATCAGCTGGTGGCTGACAACCACTGCATCGGCTGGGGTTTCTTTTTCTGTGGCGATTAAAAATTGGGTTGCACGCATAGTGACTACTGGCCATTCGCTAATAAAAGTTGGGGGTATTCTAAAGCTTGACCCGCGTGCCAGCAATTTTGCTGATGCTGATTAAAATGTGAACAGATTCAAACTCCGACGAGGTAAATCACCTTTATGGCTTCTGGGGTGATTGTGTCATTCTGCGACTGTGAGATACTGGGCTGACAGGATGTACAGAATAAGACATGGATTATTGAGAGAGAGTGACTTTTGAGCAACGAACTGGGCACCGCCGATCAGCTGCCAACCGCTGAGGCATGCCAGCGCAATCAGCGCCCGATCCTCGACATACTGGGTAAACACCTGCCAGACGGTGCCTTTGTGCTGGAGCTGGCCAGTGGTACTGGGCAGCATGCCGCGTATATGACAGCGCACTTGCCGGGTATCCGTTGGCAACCCACCGACCTGAAAGAGCGTCTGCCCGGTATTGAGCTGTGGCGTCAGCACGCCAACACCGATGGATTCCTCGCCCCGCTTGAGCTCGACGTCAATCAGGACATCTGGCCTGCGCGAGAGGCCGACGCTATCTTCAGTGCCAACCTGGTGCACTACATCAGCTGGGCCGGAGTCGAGAAAATGTTTAAAGGTGCCAGCCGCGCTCTGCGTCCGGGTGGTTTGCTCATGCTCTATGGGCCCTACAACTACGATGGCCAATTCACCAGCCCCGGAAACGTCGAGCTGGACCAATGGTTGCGTGAGCGTGATCCGGAAAGTGGCATCAAAGATTTCGAGCAGGTACTGCTGACCGCACGTCAACATCAGCTGTTTTTGCGCGCGGATGAAGAAATGCCTGCCAACAACCGTACTCTAGTGTTCCAGCGAGCCGATGCATGAGTGAACTGACGCCATGTAGCTGGGCACAGGGTGACCTGTATCTGGCCTACCACGATCATGAATGGGGCGTGCCTTGCTACGAGCCTCATCGCCTGTTTGAAAAGCTCTGCCTTGAGGGGCAGCAGGCAGGATTGAGCTGGATCACCGTACTCAAAAAGCGCCCTAACTACCGCGAGCGCTTCCATCAGTTTGATCCTCATCACATTGCCCAAATGAGCGATGCTGACATCGACGACTGCATGCAGGATGCCGGGTTGATCCGTCATCGCGGCAAGCTCGAAGCCATCCGAAAAAATGCTCAGGCTTGGGTTGCCGCAGAAGCGCAGGGCCATGATTGGGTTGAGTGGCTGTGGTCTTACGTTGACGGGGAGCCGATCATCAACCACCTTGAAACTCTGAAAGACGCCCCCGCACAAACCGACGCTTCTAAAGCCATGAGCAAAGCACTCAAAAAATTCGGCTTTGGTTTTGTTGGCCCAACGACCTGTTACGCCTTTATGCAAAGCATGGGCATGGTCAATGACCACTTATTATCTTGTCCGTGCCACCCTAATAATCAAGGCCAGAACCAGAGTTATTAGAGCGCCGTTTTGAATCAGGATCGTCGCTCGCTGTCTGTCGATACATTGCCAGACACAACAATAACAGTCGCTCCAACATCAGCCGCTAAAATATCAGTCCCTATAGCCAAGGATAACGGATGACCGCTAACGACATTATTCAATTCTGGTTTACTGAACTCGCCCCGAAACAATGGTGGATTAAAGATTCTGATTTTGACCAGATGCTGAAGGAGCGGTTTGGTGACCTCCTCACACGTGCAGCCGCGTGTGAGTGTCATGAGTGGCGACAAACGGCGGA
>Ga0255776_10003073_pt1 | contig 18203 bp, 25 predicted proteins | sample 071ome_19_FD_179974 | JGI IMG/M metagenome (GOLD analysis project Ga0255776, IMG submission 179974) | Coastal salt marsh microbial communities from the Groves Creek Marsh, Skidaway Island, Georgia - 071413AT metaG (version 2) | ecosystem: Environmental > Aquatic > Marine > Intertidal zone >... | reverse complement strand
TTGCTGAAGCCTAGTTCGAGCATTTGCGGAGCCAGCTCTTTAGAGTGATCAATTACGTAATCCGCTCCAAGTTCCTTGGCCCAGGCCTTTGTTTCAGGGCGCGAGGCAGTGGCAATGATTGTCACATTAGAAAGGCAGCGAGCCAGCTGGATGGCTATTGAACCAACGCCGCCAGCACCCCCAATGACTAATAATGTATCGCTGCCACCTGGGACTGGCTTGTTGATATCCAATCTCTCGAACAGCATTTCATAGGCGGTTAGTGTTGTTAAGGGCATCGCGGCTGCAGCTGGCGCCGTAATAGAAGTTGGCATCCGACCGACAATTCGCTCATCTACCAAATGAAATTCGCAGTTTGTACCGGGTCGGTTCAGGGTGCCGGCGTAGTAGACGCGATCCCCAATCTTAAAGTTCGCAACCTGCGCCCCGACGCCTCTAACTGTGCCCGCGGCGTCCCAGCCAAGTATTTGAGGTCCATCAACTGCTGAGTTGCCTCTCTTGCGTATTTTGGTATCCACTGGATTGACTGAGATAGCCTCTACTTCGACCAGTAGATCATGGCCATATGCAATTGGTTTTTCTAACTCAAAATCGAACAAGGCATTGGGCCGGTCGACTGCTCCTGGTTCAATAAAGCCAACTGCTTTCATTTACTTACCCAATACCCTGAAGATTTTAAGATAGTTCTTCCTCAAGCGGTGTGGTGCACATCCTGCAGGCCATAGACTGGAGTTGCGAGGCCCTCCATTCGTGCCTTGATCTGAAGGCTTAGATACAGAGAGTAGTGGCGCGATTGGTGCAGGTTTCCTCCGTGCATCCATAGGCTGCCGACTTGTGTCGGCTTCCACATGTTTCTCTCTTCACCTTCCCAGGGCCCTGGATCTTTGGTGGTGTCAGAGCCCAAGCCCCATACCTTGCCGAGCTTATCTGCAACGTCTTGCCCCATCAGGTCGGCGACCCAACCATTCATGGAGTTGTAGCCTGTAGCGTAAACAATTAAGTCGGCTTCAAGTTCCGATCCATCTTCAAGCTTTATGCCGCTCGAGGTGACTTCAGACACTTGGCCTCTCTTCAGCTTTATCTCGCCGTCGATGATTAGCTGGCTCGCGCCAATGTCTATGTAGTAGCCAGACCCTCTGCGGAGGTACTTCATAAAGAGCCCGGAGCTGTCATCACCCCAATCCAACCAGAACCCAGCTTTCTCGAGGCCCTTGTAAAATTCAGCGTCGCGTTTTTTCATTTCTTCGTAGAGCGGTATCTGGAACTCGTGCAGAATAGCGTACGGGATTGATGCAAAAATCATGTCCGCTTTCTCGGTGGTGACACCGTTTGCTACTGCCTCCTCTGAGTATAAACTACTCAGCCCCACATCCATCAGCGTGTCCGAGCGCACTATGTGCGTCGACGATCTTTGCACCATTGTCACGTCCGCTCCAGCCTCCCAAAGCGCCGCACATATATCGTGAGCAGAGTTGTTGGATCCCACCACGACTGCCTTCTTGCCTTTGTAAGCATCCGGGCCTGGGTGCTGCGATGAGTGATGCTGGTCGCCGTTAAAGGTATCCATCCCGGGGAAAGAGGGCATTCGCGCCTTGCCTGACATGCCAGTGGCCATTACCAGCTGTTTCGGCTTGAGAACAATTTCCTCGCCATCGCGATCTACCACAATGTGCCATTCGCCGAGTTTATCATCATACTTGGCGGCTTTTGCTGTGGATTTCGTCCAGTAATTCAGCTCCATGACCTTGGTGTACATTTCCAGCCAGTCACCAATTTTATCCTTTGGAGAGAATACGGGCCAGTTGTCGGGAAACTTGATGTAGGGGAGGTGATCATACCAGACCGGATCGTGCAGGCAGAGAGACTTGTACCGCCTTCTCCAGCTGTCCCCCGCGCGCTCGTTTTTCTCTAAGATAATAGTCGGGACGCCCAGCTGTCTCAGGCGCGCTCCTAGCGCGATCCCGCCCTGTCCGCCGCCAACGATGACGCAATACGGCTGAGTTTTGTAGCCCAGATCCTCTGTTTCTTTGTTGCGTTCTTCCAGCCATGTCGCACGATCTTTTCCTGCGCCGTGCTTGGCGCCCATACGCCGATTTTCACCGCTTGGCTCTTCGTACCCCTTCAATTCAGTCATGGCCGTTAGGAGCGTCCAAATTTTTCCGGCTTTGATCCTGATTAATCCATTACCTCGTGCGGCTTCAGTTTCAAAGGTGATCCACGCGGTGGTTACATCTCCCTCCACCGTGGGCACTTCTCCCTCAGCTACTTTCCAATTTGAGGGCCTGGTTGCCTTGAGTTGGTGGTGGAGCATTTCTTCGATTTGCCCACGCCCCTCCATGGTTTTGATGTTCCAAGTAAAGGTCACCAAATCTCGCCAATAGGTATCATCAGCGAACATGCTCGTGGCCTTGTCAATTTCATGACCCGCTAAATATGCGCCAAATTCATCAAGAAAATTTTGGACTTCTTGAGTGGTTGAAGTGTCTAGCATCGCATTTTTCCCTAGTCTGAGCTCACTCTAATTTGAGTGGGGCGGTGTGGATTTGGGCTTACTTCCCTCACTTGCGTTATTGGTTTCATCGCATACACAAAGGAAATTTCTTTGAAACGCTTGCACGAGTATGAGCGTCGGTCAAGAAATTTTGGAAAAAATTTTCACAAAATTTTAAAAAATTACTACATATGTTTATTATTTTCATATACGCTCTGCACTTGGATTTACTCCTTTTGAATGCGTCTTAAGCGGAGATGAGTTAAACAATGGCTTATTTTCTTACCTTTGACGGTGGAACTGAAAGTCTTCGCGCCCGCATATATGACTTGTCGGGGGCATGCTTAGGAAGCCAGGCAGTTCCGTATCAGACTAAGTTTTCCGCGGGGGCACAGGCAGAGCAAGACCCGTCTGATTGGTGGGATGCCGTCGTTAAATCGACGCGTGGGGCGGTGGCACAAGCGAATGTCTCGCCTGAAAAAATTGAAGCCATTTCCTATGCCACCACGTGCTGCTCGGTAGTTGCACTTGACGCAAATGGCGATGCCTTGCGGCCAGCCCTGATCTGGATGGACGTGCGGGCCAATGAAGAGGCAGACGCCGTTCTAGAAACCAATGATCCCGCTTTAATGTTGAATGGGGGCGGGAAGGGGCCTGTCTCGGCTGAGTGGATGATCCCGAAAGCTCTATGGCTGAAACGTAACGAGCCAGGCACATATGATAGCGCCTACAGAATTTGTGAGTATCAAGATTATTTGACTTACCGCTTTACCGGTGAGTGGGCCGCAAGTTTGGACAACGTCGGATTACGATGGCACTACCGCAATCGTGATGGTGGATGGGCCACGACAATGGTCGAGGCCCTCGGGATTGGAGATATCATAGAGAAGTGGCCTCCTCGCGTAGTGGCGCCCGGTTCGTTAATCGGAACGTTAACGAAAACAGCTGCTGAAGAGCTGGGCCTCCCACAATCTGTCAAGGTGATACAGGGAGGCGCGGACGCACTCATTGGCATGATTGGCTTGGGAGTGGCACAACCCGGACAGCTAGCGCTGATTACAGGCTCCTCGCATTTGCAATTTGGCGTGACTGAGGCACCACTCAATGCGCCCGGTGTTTGGGGGTCGTATGCCGACATCGTTTATCCTGATCGGTATATTGTTGAGGGCGGGCAGACATCGACGGGATCCATTATCAATTGGCTGGGTCGGTTGACTGGTGGGCTCGACTTTGACGATTTAAATGCGAAGGCGGCCCAAGTCTCTCCGGGGTGTGATGGTCTCATTGTGCAAGACCATTTCCAAGGCAATCGAACGCCTTATACGGATCCCTTGTCCCGCGGTGCCTTGGTCGGGCTGACGCTTGCGCATGAGAAGCACCATATTTTCCGAGCCATGATGGAGGGTGTTGGCTTTGGGACGCGAGCAATTTTGGATGCGTTCAAGGCTGCAGGTTATTCGGCGGATGAGATGACACTGGGTGGTGGAGCCTCCGGCTCAGACCTGTGGCTGCAAATTCATGCTGACACGTCCGGCATTCCTGTGCGTGTGCCAGCCTCTCCAGATGCGCCATCTACTGGTTCGGCAGTTCTCGCTGCTTATGGAGCCGGGCATTATGTGTCCATTGATGAGGGAATATCTCAGATGGTCCACTCAGGCCGGACCATTGATCCGATTGCGGCCAATGTGGAGCGGTATGAAGAGGTCTACACCCGATATAAGTCACTTTATCCCGCGCTTAAGAGCTGTCTGGGCTAAGTATTCGGAAGCCTCAATTAATGAATTTATCTGATAAGAAATAAGTTTTTAGTGACAAAATGCGTTTCTATATTGCCTGCCCCTACAGTGGAAAATACTTTTGTCATCTTGAGCTGCCCCGTAATTTTTGATGATTAGTGCCAGCGGTAATAGGTTTGTTCAACAACTCCAATCTGTCTGATCGCGTCCAGACGGGCCATGCCTTGCCCCATCAAAACCTCAACTTGCCGTAACTTCGAGACAATCTCTTCCGGCTTCGGTCGCTTGTTCATCATCCTTAGTCCTCCGATTCCTAAACATAGTGATGGACCAGTTCAGATGGGGAAGCTCAAAAGCACACTTTTTAACGCCCTAGATGTTACGCTTGCTTTTAATTCGAAAGCATTCATGAAGCAGGCATTATTGGAACAGGGTTCATTTCATTAAGCTGTTTGGCCATGTTGAGACACTTACGCAACTAGGTGCAACTATACCACCAAGTCACCTGTCATGGGCAGCGTGTGTCGATCAACTTCATTATATTCCTGCAAGAGTGCTCTTTGGCTATCCAACCAAGCCACGCCGCGTTGGATATTCTCATGAAGCATTTCGCTATCCCGCACAACTACTGCCACTACTTCCTCATTGGTACGCATCAGCAGGTGGTCGTCATTCGCGTGAACTTGCGACTGCCAGGCTTGGATATTCTGCAAGAATTCATCAAAACATTCAGGTTTAGGTTTGAAGCGCACTATTGACATCTTTTTGGCCATTTATTTCAACCTTCTATTGGTTTTTCTTTGATTTATTTACCTTTTAACGACTGGTGTAACCTCGAAATTCCCCATTTCCAAAATTGGGTCGAAAGCAGCATCTAATTGCTCAAAGGTATCTGCTTCAAGTATCATAAACGAAGTATGCTCAAGGCGATTTGAATAGCTTCCATGAACTTTGATTCCGTGGTTGCCAACATTTGCTAAGGTGTCCCTAAACAAAGGGAACTTCTCTGGATGATGCGCTTGGCAAGTTGTATAATCATGCGTGAGTTTTACCACGAATAACATTATGTTCTCTCCTCCCTGTATGCGCGACTGTCAAAGATTAATTCAGGTAGTGGTGGCGGAGGGGCGTTGACATCCATTCCATGAACGTCAGCTGCGAATTCAGCAAAATCAGGAGGCATTGTTGCCATGATTTTTGTCCAACTTGCAGCGGGATCATCACCTTCCAAGGTTATGATCAATAAATCGCCTGCCGGTGATCTCTGTACAAAGGTTCTTTCGTGCACACCAACTGCTTCCCTGGATTCGGAAAATTCCATTGTAGACTTCACGTGATCCATCATCGCTTGCCATTTTTCTATTTTGCCTGGCAAAATTGGCATACACATCGCTAGCAAGGGCATGGATTATATCTTTCTATGTGGTGGACAAATTACCTGATGGGTGTTGCGCCAGTTTCAGTCCGGATGATTTTACCATCTTGCAAAAAATTGACGACCAGCACTGCTTCTGACGTACCATCGGGAAAAGTCATAAAAGAGTGCTCGACCATGATATCATCATTTTCATAAAGGCATCTTTGATCATTGAAGGACAAAGCGTCGCTCTGCATCATGCTCATCAGTGTTGGCGCCCAATCGGACTTGCTAACTTCTGTCCTAGATTGATGCCGGATGAATACGAAGTCTTCGTGGAGACAGTTCAAGTAGCCTTCGATATCCTTGTTGTCCTGTGCCGTTTTAATTTTTTGATAAACAGACATTAGCCATTTCCTTAAATTTTGGCGAAAGATTCCACGATTTTTATCAAGTGCTAAGTATTAAGAGCGTAGTGTTCCCTGACGGCCAGCTTATCTAAAGGATACCAGCGATCTTCGTGATAGAACGCATATCGACTTCGACACCGCTGATTAGGTTTCCATAATCCGTGTTGTTCGACAGGGCGTCATAGGTTTTCTCAATTGCAGACATGTCAGGATATGTTACGCCGAGCATATAAGTTCCGAGGTCGGAACCTGTAAGGACTTGGCCCATTCGCATAGTTTGAGCCCCTGATGCCTTAAAAACTGATGCTGTCTTGTTCAACAAACCAAGCATATCAGCCTCCTCCAAAGATTTGCGGTGGGCGCGTGTCAGCATCAGGTATTTAGGCATCGGCTCAAGCTTTGGCTCAAATTTTATTGGTTTCCCTCGAAACAAGTTTCGCGAAAACGGAGCCACCCCGTGGTTGTTAACCATTCGTGAGTATGTCGATGATTTTGGGATCATATTCATAACCTCTTGAAACCCGGTGAGGTCATCAAAGAATTGGACGAACACTAAGGCTCCGGGATGACGGCCTGAAATAACGCTGCCGTATGTGACGCGCACTGCACCATTTTCGCGGCACTCTTTAGCGAAGTGCGCCATTTCCTCTAGCGCTCCCTGCCTGCTCGCAGTGGGGCAATTAGCAGCTGTGATGGCAATGAAATTAGGCGTCGACATGATGAATCCTCCTGAGCTTACAAGGCTGTGTCGCGGCATGAAACAGTTTGATGTTGACCGCAGACTTTGCGGCAATCTAGTCTTTAGGTTGAAGTAGTTTGGGGGCTTGCGATGTTGGATGTGAATATAGTTGAAAACGAAATGTGTCCGATAGGACTCGCCGGTCACCTACTCGTTGATAAATGGGTGCCAATCATACTCAGGGATATTGCTCTGTTTGATCGACGTGGCTTCAATGAAATATTAAAAAAAAATCGCGAAGGAATTTCATCTGCATCTCTCGCAAATCGACTTCAATACATGGTGCAGTTGGAGTTGCTTCATGTCGAACGATCAAAGGAACATGCGCAGAAGAAACTCTACTTTCTCTCTGAAGCAGGGATCGCTTTTGTACCCATTCTATTCCAGCTAGCTAGCTGGACGACCGAATTTCGTGATCCTGCGCCGGAGATTGTAGAGCTAACCCACCCATTTCACACTGGTCGAAAAGATTTACAGGAAAAATTGATCCAGCAATTGCGCAAAATTCATGTTCAGAAGAGCGTTGATCCCAACCCAATGTGGTGGTTGGCAGATAAGTTGGAACAATTATAGCATTAAGGTGTGTAAAAAATGTGGCGCTTACTTAATGTATTCGAGTTGTATCCAACCAACGCTTAATCCCGCCCCCGCAGCTTCCGTGCAAAACTCACACGACCGGCTGCTGTCTTCAAATAGTGCATCAGGCAGCCAGGGAGCTTTGTTCTGCGGCCATCAACCACAGGCGATCTAACGCATCAATCACATCGACATCAAAACGATGTTGTTCTTTCCAATATTCTCCAGAAGGAATGAAATAGCCTGCTTTTTTCTCAGCACTCAGGGCTCGAGCTATATCATCAGCTTGCCAGAGAGGTGGAGCTATAGATGATAAATTGGAAAACTTTGCACGCGGATACAGCAGCCGACTGCAACATTCTGTGGACAGATTTACCACCGCACAGTCTTGTCGTGCAGCCAACAGCCATAGACGCGCAGATTTAGCTTCAAGCGATCGGAGTGTCACATCATTGCGGAGCGGATCTGGCGCGCCAGTTCCATAAAAATGTGTGGGACCTTGTTTTGGATAAATCATATCGCAACCTATCATAGCGATCACCTTCGGCCTAAAGGCACCTAAAGCCCAATAAGCAGCAGTAAACGCCATGGTCCCGCCAGCATACACAAACCCACCATATCGGTTTTGGATTGGCACATAGTCTTGGGCTCTTACGATTTTTTGGCTTTGGTGTAGCGATGAAGGCTGGCGAGCCTGTGGAAAATCCTCAGGATGTATCAACCAATCCCAATCTGAGCGAACACGCCATGCATTATTGATTGCGACAAGTGTTTGGGATGGGCTACGTTTTATTTGCTTTATATCCAGCACGCCCGGACCAGAGCCCATAATAATTACTGTATCTATTGGCACTATCCATAGTCCTAAAGTTGCTCTGCAGCCAAAGAATGTAGAGCAACTTTGTGACTAAGCTATAACTGGATGCTTGTCTTTCAACTCAATGTGGAAGTGCCAGTGGAAGAACTGAACTGAAATCGAAAACTTTCAAATCGTGTATGTTATCTACTAAGTCAGCCGCCATGATCGAGCTAGCGCAAACACAGCACGATAAAGCTTACTGAACTAGGGAAGGTTCTCACCAATCGGTTAATCTTGCAAAATTAGAAGGGCTATATTCGATGGGTTCGCTAGTCCTACAGGGTTACTAGATGAAACTGCGGTGACGGTCCTCTAGTACAGCTTCGCGGAGCTCTGAGTGCAAAACCCAAGTTTCTGTCAATTTTTCTGGGTCGGTAACGTTACAAACTCCTAGGATTGTACAGCTTTCGTTGTCACCCAAGGTTCCCACACTGTCCAAGTTGCTAGCTGACAAACATGTAGCCAGCGTAAATGTAATCTTCTCCATTGACCGTGTGGCATAGGAAATAGACTTGTAGCCTGCCGACTGCGCTAATTTAATCTCACTTAGCCCCTCGGTTCCAGCCTGCGCTAGTGCTAGAAGCATTGAGCGTTGTGGAATTGTTAAAATGGCTTGATGAATTGCATCGGCATACTCTTCACTACTCGGAATGGTCATGCCGGTTCGGGAGTCTACGCGGCGTTTTGCAGCCCACCTACTATTACGATCCTTAATGACTTTATTTAGCGCTTCAATCGCTTTTTCCTGTGTAGCGCCCGATGCTTCTGCAACTATACCACGTAGTGTTATTGGCCGTTTGAGAAACGCTCGGGCAAGGTAACTTCCCTCCATCCAGCCGACTTTGATTTGATAATGCGTGCATTCACTCTCTTGCGTGAAAATAGAAAAATTATTGTTTATTTTAGAATTTCTTATAGGAGTATTTTTATTTTTTCCCTTATTTGAGGATTTTGATGACAATGAATTTTTGGAACGTACCATTTTGTTCCTCCTGCATATGTTGAAAAAATTTTCTTTATCTCTAGTTTAAAAGTGCGCCATAAGAAGGCGTGATGGTTTATATATTTAATTATATCACTCGAATTAAAAATAGTGATTTTTTTGGAAAAATATTGAGAATTTTTCTAGCCCATAAAGAAAATAGTAATCCACAGCCGCGCTTGCCTTAAACAAACGCTTTGCAATAGCTGGATTAAAAGCTGCGTGGCTGTAGAACTTTTTTACTTAGGCTATGGCTATATTCACAGCGCTCTCACGACCATCAATCCCAGCCTCAACATCAAAAGTCACCTTTTGCGCATCTGCAAGACCAGTTAGGCCCGATTTTTCAACAGCTGAGATGTGTACGAAAACATCTTTTCCACCTGAATCAGGTTCAATGAAGCCAAAGCCCTTTTGAATATTAAAAAATTTTACAATTCCATTGGACATATCTTTTATTTCCTGTTCACGTGCTATCCGCATTGTGCGATAGCGTGGCAAAGTCAGACTAAGAGATCTACTGACGCCGCATGAACGGAAGCAGAGGGTCGCTAAGAAAAACGATCACGATTAATAGATGTTATCTCGGACAGCAATTTACAAGTATCCCGTTTAATTTTGTGAAATATATCAATTTTGATGCGTGTATTGTCCTGCGCATTGACAATCGACTTGAGCGTTCCCACGTAACATTTGACAGGCTATACTGCGAAAGCGTCTCATACTTGATGCCACCTTGCTTCACTACAAGTAAATTTTGTGGTTTTAGGTCCGAATTAAAGCCACTAACTGTGCTCTAGTTACAGTATATATATTATATACACTACTAGCAAACTGACTAATAGAGATTACATTTAATCGAGGCCAAGTGGACCGTAATGTTTATCCAATTCTATGATAGGCTTATTTTTGATTTCCACATAGTGAAATAAAACTAATATATGTAAATTTTTATTAATATAAAGCAAGGATTGGTAAGGTAATGAGGGAATATGTTGTGAAATGTTTTAGAGAAATGAGATTTATTATGCAAAATACGATCAAGATTTTAGTCTTGGTCTCTACTGCTTCTATTTTTGGTGTTTCTGCCGTTGCGCAAGATGGTAATGGCCCTGTTCCAGAAAATGCAGAAGCACAAAATTATGGTGACGGCTGGAACTGTAGTCTTGGATATCGTTTGAGCGACGGGGAGTGTGAACTTATTGAGCTTCCTGCTAATGCGTACGCCAATGGTAGATCCTACGGTAATGGCTGGGCTTGCAAACGCGGATACGAAGAAGTCAATGGAGTAACATGTGAAGCTATTCCCATTCCAGAAAATGCGTTTCTGAAACCTTCTGGGTACGGCTGGGAGTGCGAGCGTGGGTATAGACAGACCCGTGATAATTGTGTGCTAGTGGTAGTGCCTGATAACGCATATTTGTCAGCAGATACAACTGGTTCTGGCTGGACGTGCGAAAGAGGTTTCGAGCCTGTAGACAACAAGTGTGTTTTAATAAATGTGCCTGAAAATGCACATCTAAACCGTTCGGGTAATTCTTGGAGGTGCGATCGCAGCTTTCAGCTGCTTAATGGTGCATGTGTAATGGGAAGATAAAGCACATCAAATTAGTTATATTCATAATCACCCATCACATGATATTTTAATATTTAAGAAATATAACCCCTAAAATTGCCTAAGAAAAAATGAAATACAATATAAAAGGTAAAATATTTTGATTGACTTTGAAAATAAAACTGCAACCTTGCGAAAATCATTTAAACTAAAAAGTTTTGATGAGGCCTTACCAGCGGGCCAGTACGATATAGAAATTGATGGCTACAGTTCAGATAGTAGTGGTAATCAAGAGAAATACGTCTATTCTGTCATTCTGCATCTTCATCCATGTGTGTCAAATCCAGGTCTCAAGCGCACTTTGCAGGTGCCACTGGTGGACCTTGAAGCCGTGCTTCTAAAAGATAAGATGGCTTCAAGAAACCGAGAGGATCCATTTCTTGAAGAGATGATGGCCGATCCACTTATACATCTGATGATGCAAGCAGATGGATATAGTGAAGCCGAAGTGCGCAACCTTCACTCACCTTGTTAAAGTTCAATTAATAAATTTTGACAGGCTAATCAGTGGTGATCAACCTACTGTACAACGGCATGAGTGGCCTGCGCGTTTAAGAAATATAAGGAAACCAACAATGAATGACGAAGATCACTTATGGTCACTCGAAGAAAAGTTTTGGCTAGAAGGCCTAGACAGTGCACGGCACATGACAGCAAAAGGCGCTGTTTTTGTATTTCCGTACCCTGTTGGCATGCTTCAAGGCGAGGCTCTTTGGCAAGAGAAATCTGTAGCTCAAAGATGGCGAACTGTGTCAATGACTCAGCGTTATTTCAAGCGAGCGAATGACATCGCTGTGCTGGCCTATCACGTTTCTGCGGAGCGCGCAGATATACCAATTTATGAGGCAATGTGCACTTCGTCCTATGTCCAAGATAACCAAACGTGGTTGCGTGTAGTACACCAACAAACTCTTGATACTTGATTTATCGGTGTCTGCTCATTTGACTTAGGATTGGTTAATTTTTATGTGTTGTTTTTTGTTATGTTGGGCTTGGAACGATCAAATGGTTTACAAAAACGTTATGTAACAGTAACGAGGTTAGCCTTCGTCCTTACATTTTCAAATACGCTGGTTGCTCTACATCCGACCAAAGCTTGCAGTTTAAAATGGTGTCAGAAAGTCTAATCTGCAAAAGGCAATTAGGTTTCTGAGGCGATAAAATGGTAAGTAAAACATCGTCACCTGATGGCGCACTTTATCAGCGGTCTTTTGAGATTTTCTCAAACAAACATGCAATTCTTCCTACAGACCGGGTCAACGCGTTAGCAGAAGAAGTGATCAACTATCTAGCGGAGCTCGCGCCATCGGAACGCCCAGTTGATGTGATGCTGCTTTCTTCTGACACTTTATCAGATTTTTGTGATCTATTGCTGCAAACAGACTCTGATGCGCCATGGCGTTTTATCAATTGCCTTAAACGAGATGGAGTGTCGCCTGACATTATCCGATATGAATTAATAGCACGTGCTGCACAGGATCTTGGGGCACGTTGGGATCGCAGCGAGGCTAAGTTCGTTGATGTCACAATTGCCACTGGCAAGCTTTATACATTAATCAGGTCGTTAAGGACCGATATTATTACCTACAATGGCAAAGAGGCAAATGAACGTCACGCACTGTTTGCTTCTGTTCCAAGAGAAACGCACACGCTTGGTGTAAGCCTGGCCTCGGATACGTTTCGTGAAGCAGGATGGTGCATTGATCTACGGATTGGTGACACACATGAGGATATTTTAGAACATGCCGTATCCACAAAACCTACTGTAATCGGCCTTTCTCTGAGTACAAAATCAGCCATCGGAGATGTCATCCGTTTGGTGTTTGCACTACGCATCGCTTTGCCCGAAACGATTATCGGCGTTGCACCTGCACTCGATATGGGAAACACAAATCTGACAAAGATTGTCGATATTGATCTGGTGTTCCACGACGCACGCCGAGCGCTGAGCGACTTGGAAGGCCTGTTGCGTTTGCGTCGATAAAATTTTAGTTTTTTAGGCTGTTCAAGGTCTTTTGTTCCATAATTGCGGCCCCATTGCGAATAAGGGGCAGCTATGGCGCTATTCCAATAGTTTTGTCATGACTCTTGTGTTCTCAAGTATCCGAGATACAATTTTAAGGCGAGTCGATTGTAGTTCTTGGGAGGGATGACATGACGCCGTTTATGAAAAGCCTTATCGCACGTCCATGCTACACAGTGCGGCCTAAGGCTACGCTTTCGGAAATCATCACGTTATTGGCAGAGCATAATATTGGTGCCGTCGTTGTCGAAAATGGCTCTGGCGAAGTTCACGGCATCATATCTGAGCGTGACATTGTGAGACACCTTGCAACTGAGCAAGACCTCAGTGGTTGGATTGCTCAGGATATCATGACTAAGAAAGTGGCCACGGTTACCACCAAGGCTCTGTCGTCAGAGATGATGCAAGTGATGGCTGATCATAATTGTCGCCACCTGCCAATTTTAGAGGATGGGAAGCTGGTGGGTGTAGTTTCAAATAAAGATGTGATGAACCGCACGCTGGAGAAGTATCAGGACGAGGCTGAAGCGATGAGGGCGTTCATCAACTCCTAATTGAGTGAAACTAGCTTCGGCGCTTTAGGCAGTAGCTCGAAGCTTTATTAACTCAGATTCATCCAATATTGCCGTGATTGCGATAAAATTGATCCGTTAGGTTGTGATAATCGTATCCCGTATAGAAAAAACGGAGATACGGTAATGAATGAATCCAAGCTAAAGCCATATCTCGTGGACTATCTTGATGATCAGGGCAACAAGATTGAAGAACAGCTGATCTTTGCTCGTGACTCAACTGCGGCTTCTATGGCTGTGCTGAACATACTTCCTGAGGCCAGAACTGTTGTCTCCGTTCAGCGATCCATCTAATTAATCATCAAAGTTTACACATGGCTATTTTCAGCCTATAGTTGTAACGTTGACGTGACACTGAAGCTGTGTGGTGGTGCAGTCCCCTCCCGCTTCCTAACAGAGACCGACCCTCTGTCACGTCAGCAATTCAACCAATTAGTTTCACCTGCAAGGTTTACTTCTCTGCCTTTGGCAATATGCTTCAAACAGTTGGCGTGGCAATTCGTGCTGTGTTGCTGCAACTGCACTGGTTTTACTGGGGAGGGTCAATCCTATGCTACGTCAACAACCCGATAACATGTATGGATTTAAATGATGAAGCGTAGGTCGTCAGGATTGATCATAGCCAACTACCTGCACGATAACTCCATCTGAGTTCTCTTGCCGTGCCTTGCGGACTTCCACGTAGCGTGGGTCATCGTAGAACTTTTGAGCCACCTCAATGCTTGAGAACTCAATGACTACCATTCTGTCGTGGTCCAATTCTCCCTCCACCACGTTCTTCTCACCGCCACGGACTATATAACGACCACCATACTCAGCGACCAAAGCCCCAGTCTGCTCCATGTAAGGCCTATATGGCTCATGGTTTGTCACCGTAACTAAACCGATGATGTAACCTTTGGGCATGAGTGTTGTCCTTTATCTAATCTATGCAAATCAGTTCATCATCCGCTCATGGACAGCTTGCATTCCACGATCCACCATGTCGCTTACCTCAGCAGCATGGCGATGCAACGCAGCTACTAGCTCTTGATCACTTGATGTTTGGGTCACGGCAATTCCGTTTTCGATTACTTCGATTTCAGTTTCGATATTTTCACCACGCATGAAGAACACGTCTAATGTTGGGCTTTGAATGATGACTTGCGGGTCATCCTTTGCCTCAACACGTGCAATCATGCCCGTAACATGGCTCACCAGAGCATTAAATGTATCAGGGTCACTGGTGGTTGTTACTGTATATATGCCGTTTTCAAGATTGCTCACCTCACGCTCAATTAAGGTGAAGTTACGAAACAGAGTTTGCATCTCCGCAGTCTCAGCGTCTGTCGTATTAGCGCCTCGAAGCCCCGGCATCGTATGTTCGTCATGCCCCATACCATGGCTACCGTGCTGCGCATGGAGCCTGTCGTGCCTTGTCATCATCTGTGCGTCTACGACGTAAGCACCCGCTGCAAGAGCGCCGAGGGCTGCGATACCTGCGAAAAGATGACGTTTATTCATGGGATAGGCCTTTCTAGACTTTGGCGACACTAGATCAGCATGGCTTACTGCATGCAAGTCTACTGATCCCCACACTAGTATCAGATACCCCCGTGTTGACAGTTCGTTGTCGCGGACAAATTACAACATTCGGTGGTGCCGAGCCTTACCTATGGTAGCGTCCTGACCATTGCGGTGTTGAGCCGCTTTTAATTTATCGAGCGCGAATACCTGTCTGTTTCAATAGGCTTGAAACCTTGATCCTCGCCGGCGCTTTTGGCGCACTAATCAACGCAATCCTTCACTACACCTTAGATGTCACAGATATGCGTGCTTCTGGTGCTATCTTTATCGGGGATGTTCTTGGGTTCGTTGCAGTGCTCATAGTATCAATGCTCGTCTTCAGATTGCTTCGTGAAATCTCGTGAGCTATCTAGGTAACATGTTGTATCCAAATTGCGTTTCGAAGTTGTGCCATGTCTATTGATCGTGAAGTGCATTGGTCTCAGGTTTATGCGACCAAGGCTGACGAAAAGCTTAGTTGGTATCAAGACAACCCAATTCTCTCCCTTAAGCTGATTGAAGAGTCAGGCATTGGAAAACATGCGTCTGTAATTGATGTTGGAAGCGGAACGTCTACTTTGGCTCACTGCCTAATAGAGCGGGGCGTTGGAACAATAACAGTTTTAGACATTGCGCCTGAGGCTCTGGATAGAGGTAAATCATCTCTTGGCGATAGCTCTGCACAGGTAAAGTGGGTTCAAGCCGACATTACAAGCTGGGCGCCACCAAAACATGCTTTTGATCTTTGGCATGACCGCGCTGTTTTTCATTTTTTAACCGAAAGTTCAGATCAAACGGCATATATTCGTTGTTTAAATGCAGGTTTGAAGGTTGGCGGTTATGCAATCATTGCCACTTTTGCGCCTGATGGCCCAGATACATGCAGTAGTCTTCCTATCGTGAAGTATGACCCAGAAGAGCTCGCGCTGTTGCTGGGCCCAGAATTAAGGTTGATCAGATATGAATTCGACCTTCATGAAACACCTTGGGGAAGCAGTCAGTCATTTCAATACAGCCTGTTTCAAAAGGTAAACTAAGAATACATCACAGAAGGGTGAGTTAACTTTTATTCCTTAAGTGTTGTGCACCGGTCTAGTTTTTCTTACCTTTTTGACATGACGGTTATACGCATTTCAGTTTTGGCGTTTTTAGTTCTGTGGGGGGCCTTATTTGCTGCAGCAGCAGATGCGCATATGTTAGTGGCAGAACAACACATCACCGTCGCTGACATGGCTGAACACCACGATGTTGCATGCTGTGATGAGATCAAACATTCGGCTTCAACCTGCTTAGTGTTTATGGCTGTCTTAACGCCCACCCAGACCCTACAGCTTCACGCGCCGCAAGCATCTATTGCTTATGTGGCAGATGCTATCTTGCCAGATGGTTTCATTGTGCCACGGCTCAGGACCCCACCCCGAGGATGAAACTGGTCATTGAAGGATGGACATGTTTCGCCTTCATGACGCAGCTAAAAATTTTCCAGTGTTAATAGCGATAGCTCCATTCCCCTAAGTCTTGGGTGACTTGAAATATCGCTTGGTCTTGATCGAATAGGACACAATCAGAAATGAAACGAGCATTAGTTCTTGGCGCGGCGGGTGTAGGGTTTGCGGCTATTGGTCATTTTGTCATTGGCAGCAATCAGCCCGCTCAAGCAGTCACCTTACAGGCCGAAAACCCGATGGTTGTCTTGCAAGGCAGCCAAATTTATCAGAACAACTGTGCGTCTTGTCACGGTGCCAATCTGGAGGGTCAACCCAACTGGCGCCAACGAGATGCAGAAGGGCGTCTGCCCGCGCCGCCGCATAACGAAGATGGCCACACATGGCATCATGATAGTCTTACGCTATTTGGGTTAACCAAATACGGCATCGCAGCCCTTATTAATGACCCAAGCTACCAGTCAAACATGCCCGTTTATGAAGGCATTTTGACGGATAAAGAGATCATCGCGGTGCTGAGTTACATCAAATCTACTTGGCCAGAAGACATTAAGGCCATGCATGACGAAATGGAGCGACAACGATGAAACAGGTCTTTTTTGCGTTCCTTGTGGTTCTAGGCAGTTACGCTGCGGCATTCGCCCATTCTAAGTCCGAAGCAACGACACCCGCTGATGCGTCACGTGTCACTGCGGTTGATCAAATTGAAATAAGATTTGACGACCCGATGCGCGTAACGGCGGTTTCACTTGTAGGGCCGAATGGCGACACCGCCCTTGAGCGTCAAACAGGCTTAGATCCCACGACTGAGTTTGTTGCGACCCCTGAAGATGCGCTTCAGCCCGGCCACTATGAGGTTGAATGGAGAGGGCTGTCTGGCGATGGCCATCCTATGGAGGGCAGCTTTTCTTTTGAGGTGGTTGAGTGATGCTGGATGGCATCATTGCGACCGCAATTGCGCTTAAGGCGGGCAATTACGCAGCAAGCCTTCTGTGTTTAGGAGGGCCGCTATTTTTAGCGGCTTTCCCTGACGCCGACAGCAAGATCAAGAAAGTGGCTAAGGATGTCGCCATCCTATGCGCGGTAGCCCTGCCGGTTCTTGTTGCCTTGCGGATTGGTGTCCGTTCGGCCCGTATTTCTGGGGGCGGGTTGGAGGGGATGCTTGACCCAATCATGCTGCAGATCGTTTGGGAAAGTCCTTTAGGAAGCTTTGCGCGTCTTCAAGTTATTGGGTGCGCTCTTATTCTGGCAGCAAGTGCCGCGCGACATTTATCGCTTTTGGTAGGTGTGATTGGGATAACCATTATTGCAACGTCGTTCGCAACGATCGGCCACTCTCTGGGGGAACCTCGTTATCTGCTTGCGCCGCTGATCTTCGTCCATATCTTGGCAGGGGCATTTTGGGTAGCAAGTCTAGCACCCCTATATCGCGCTTCTCGTGAGGCCGATGGAGTTGTCATCCTCCACCGATTTGGCGTCTTGGCAGGTCTGACAGTGCCAATTCTGGCGATAGTCGGACTGGCATTTGCGTGGTGCATGCTAGGGTCTTTACCGCTTTTATTCACGACAGACTACGGCGTGACACTGCTTATCAAACTTGTCTTGGTTGCAGGGCTCTTAAGTTTAGCAGCTCTTAACAAGTTCAGATTAGTCCCGTCAATGATACATTCGGCGCAAGCTGCCGGCAAGAAGCTTAGACGTTCCATCGCTTTTGAGGCCTTGGCGATAGGGGCAATTCTTATCGTGACTGCCGTGCTTACCAGCGTGACAACTCCCCCTGTTAACATGTAGGCCGCTCGCGGTTCGAGCCAATTATTGATGCATCGTTCCCTGGCCCCTTGGTATGCTAAAGT
>Ga0255776_10003070_pt1 | contig 18205 bp, 20 predicted proteins | sample 071ome_19_FD_179974 | JGI IMG/M metagenome (GOLD analysis project Ga0255776, IMG submission 179974) | Coastal salt marsh microbial communities from the Groves Creek Marsh, Skidaway Island, Georgia - 071413AT metaG (version 2) | ecosystem: Environmental > Aquatic > Marine > Intertidal zone >... | reverse complement strand
GTTATAAGATTATTGAGGTCCCAGAGGACAGAGAATTGGCAACGACAAGGCATCCTTACTCAGGATTTGTTGCCTATACCCCGGTTGGAAGTATTGAGAGGGGGAGAAATTTAGTCACAACAGGCGGAGGGAAAACCTTACCTTGTGCAGCATGCCATGGAGCAGACTTACGAGGTGGTTTTTTAGATTACCCTGGCATCGCTGGAGGCTCACCTGTTTACAGTATCAGACAGCTGTATGATTTCCAGACTGGTGCTAGAGGTGGCGCTATGGGGGCCTTGATGTCGCCGGTCGTCGCAAATCTTACCACAGAGGACATGGTTGATATAGTTGCCTACTTGGCAACTCTTGATCCTTGATGTGGTGCCGAGAGTCGGAGTCGAACCGACACACTGTTGCCAGTACCGGATTTTGAATCCGGCGCGTCTACCAATTCCGCCATCCCGGCTGACCATGTCAAGCCATATAGATTATAGTATTCTAGAAATAGGTACAATTAAGTTTTGGGCACCTCTGAAACTTATTTTTATGTTCATGCATCTTTATTAGAGCGATGAGAGAAAAATTAACAATAACTGATAAGGATATTAAAGCTGCAAAGCAAATGTGTCCTACCTCTCAAAAAAAAATCTATGATGCTTACAGAGTAATGGTTTACTCAATTGCTAAGAGAATTTTCCTTAATACTGGGTATGCTGAGGACATTCTGCAGGAAACATTTATTGATGTGTTTACTAAGCTTGGCACTTTTGAGGGTAAACACTATCAGTTAGGTGCCTGGATTAAACGTATAGCAACCAATCGATCATTGATGATGTTAAGAACTGCTTGGATTTCGAGGAAATCTGATGAAGAAATCGAGGAAGTACCTTATCAATCCTTTGAGCATCAATTGCATAATAATCAGGAGCTAGAGATTGCTCTGGCAACATTAAACCCAGTTTCAAGATCAGTGCTTTGGCTTCATGATGTCGAGGGCTATACGCATGCTGAGATCGGAAAAATGATGAAGAAAACAGAGAGTTTTTCTAAGTCACAACTCGCAAGAACGCATAAAAAAATTAAAGAATTATTAGAAACCCATCAAACTTCAAACATTAATGTCAAAGAGTATCGATAACTATTTAAAGTATCTTGACGATAATCTGGTGGATGTTAAAACTATCCAAGAAATTAATGAAAGTGATGAGCACCTCTATGAGATCAATAGGATTAAATCATTAAGAAAGGCATTAAAGGATTTACCTCAATTTCAACCAGATGAATCAAATTGGGATTTAATTCAGCGATCCATTCAAGATGAAAGTATTAAATCTCTATCTTGGTCTAGCTTGAAGAGTTTATCGGTTGCATCGCTAATTGTTTTTGTATTCCTTATGCAGCCATTTAATTTTATTCCTGATACCACAATCATTCAGTCAAATAATCTGATGGCCTCTTCTTTTGATCAAATCGATGATGTGTCTACTGCATCCAACATGCATGCGCTGTTAACGCAAGAGTTAATCTATCGTGAAATTGCCGCCATAGATGTGCTGTTAAATTTAGATTCACAAGACGATCCCTTCAGTCAAAACAAGGATTTAATCCTACAAAGAGAAAGCCTGATAGATGCATTGCTTCACGTTTCGCTGATAAATGATGAGACTGGTTTGCGACTAGTCGAGCTATAAATGCATCATAACTACAATTTAACATCTAATACCGATGCAATGAAGTCTTATTTATTCCCGATTTTGCTTATCTTATTTTTAGTTAGCATGCTAATTCTTGGAAATTTATTTGGCCAAGAAACTGAGGAAGGTTTAACCGATTACGAGGCCCTTCAGGATGAAATTAGCGCGGCAAGAGCTGAATTAGAGGCGGCAGCAAGAAGGCTGGCAGAACTGAGTATGATGGCCAGGCAGTCCATGCCGTCAGATAGGCCCCTTCCCCGAGCAATGATTGGTATTGTTGTTGCCAACGAGGGAGGAGGTGTCATTGTAGAGAGGGTGTCACCGGGAAGCCCAGCACAGTCCGCTGGAGTATTGCCTGGCGACATCATTATAAACCTCAATGGTCAATCAATTTCTAATGTATCAGAGGTTATAGATTTAATGACAGAATTATCTCCTGGCGATGAGGTATCACTCTCGGTAGAGAGAGACGGTTTCTCTGCCACTTTGGGTTTAGTGTCTGTGGCTATGAATCCTATGCAGTCTATAAATAGGTTTCCCTTACTTGAGGATGCAAGAAGACGAATGATGCTCAGTATGGAAGATGGCGATTTTGGTGATGAAGATCATGAATTCATATGGCTTGAGGATAGCATTAATGACTCCATTGAAGAGATCCTCAATGAAGATGGAGAAAATGTATTTATCTTTAGACAAAGACCCGCCCCTCAATTACAAAATGATCGATCAAGAAATGACCGAGGAGATCAAGATGACGATAGACGTGATCAAGGAAGAGACAGGGACAGAGAAAGAGATAGAGATGGAGACAGAGCAAGAGACCGCGTTCGTGATCGTTATCATTATTGGGATTTATTTGAACATTACGATTTAGTCCCTATGAGTCCCCAGCTCGCTACATACTTTGGTGAAGAGCAAGGCCTGCTTGTTGTCTTTGATGATGATCACTCACTCGATGGGAGTGAAATTTTCCATGAAGGGGATGTCATTACGAGTATCGAAGGTGAATCCTTTGTCGGGCTCCGAGATTTTGCCCAAAAATTTATCAATGCTATTGAATCAGATGGGTCTGCATTGATTGGGATAACACGTGACTATCAGTCTCAAACCGTTGATTTTGATCTAAATAGCCAATAACTTCACTTTAATTTAAATTTTATCCAATCTACAATCCACTACTATGGATTTAGAAGAATTTAATTATGATCTTCCCGAGGAGCGAATAGCTCAAAGTCCATTATGCGATAGGGTAAGCAGTAAATTGCTTGTCGCTAATTCAAAAAGAATTATTCATGCAAAATTTCAAGATCTAGATCGTTTTCTTAATAAAGGAGATTTGATCGTTCTCAATGATACTAAGGTTATAAATGCGAGAGTCTATGCTAAGCGAAGCACAGGCAGAGACGTAGAGATCATGCTTGAGAGGGTGATTTCCCCATTGATCGCATTAGCGAGACTGGGTAATGCAAAAAATATTTCAGAGGGAGAAAATCTTTTTATTGATCAGAAGCAAAGCATAAAAATCATCGAAAGAAGCGGAAATATATTTACTTTGGAATTTGAAACTAATATTTCTGAGATCCTTAATAAATATGGATCCGTTCCTTTGCCACCCTACATAACCAGAAAGCCTGACTTAAATGATGGTAGTCGCTATCAAACAGTCTATGCAAAAGAAGAGGGAGCCATTGCAGCCCCTACTGCGGGACTTCACTTTGACAAACCTATGATCGAGAAATTAAGAAATAATGGCATTGACATTGAATTTTTAACCTTGCATGTAGGGTTTGGAACCTTTACACCGATAAAGACTCAAAATATTTCTGATCATAAAATGCATGAAGAGTACATTCATGTTTCAGAGTATTTATGCAATAAAATTATTGCAACTAAAAAGCAGGGGGGTCGAGTTATTGCTGTTGGAACTACCACTACTCGCGCGCTGGAGTCATGCCACCAAGGCAAAAATCTTGAGCCTAAAAAGGGGTATACAAATTTATATATTTGTCCAGGATTTAAATTTAATGTCGTTGATGTCATGATCACAAACTTCCATCAACCTAAATCATCCCTTATGGTTATGATAGCTGCATTTATTGGTACTGAGGCAGTTAAAAAAATATATCAATCAGCTATAAATAATAACTATAGATTCTTAAGTTATGGCGATGTAACGCTTTTAGATAGGTCATAAATGTTCGAGATTCTAAATCAAGAGGGTCACGCACGTTTAGGAAGATTGGTCTGTCAGAGAGGCGTGATTAGAACGCCTGCATTCATGCCCGTAGGCACCTACGGTTCAGTAAAATCAATGCTTCCCGATGAAATTAAGAGTTTGGGTGCGGACATCATTCTTACTAATGCCTATCATATGTATGAGCGCCCTGGCTTGAGTCTGATTAAAGAGCAAGGCGGCATGCACCGATTTATCGGCTGGGATAGTCCAATCCTCATGGACTCTGGAGGATACCAAGTATTTAGCCTGGATGATTTAAATACGATAACTGAGGATGGAGTAAAGTTTAAGTCTCCCATCAATGGGTCTGATATTTTTTTGTCCCCAGAAATTTCAATCAACTTTCAGGTTGACTGTGGGATCGATATCATCATGATTTTTGATGAGTGTCCCCCCTATGGATGTGACAAGGCTTATCTCGAGAGATCGACTGATTTATCCATAAGGTGGGCACAAAGATCCTTTCAAACATTTCAAAAAAGAAACTCTGATCATGCAAAATTATTTGGCATTATCCAGGGCGGCGAGTATCCGGATCTCCGTTTAAAGTCATTAGAAGCCCTGTTAGAGATGAGCTTTGACGGGCTGGCTATCGGCGGTTTGGCTGTCGGAGAGCCAGAGGAGCTCAGGCTGAAAGTTATTAACGACCTGAATCCTTATCTACCATCTGATAAGCCCAGGTATTTAATGGGTGTTGGCACCCCAGTGGATCTTCTTAATAGTATTGCACAAGGTATTGATATGTTTGATTGCGTCATACCTACCAGACACGCTCGGACCGGACAATTATTCACAAACCATGGACCTATAAACATAAGAAATGCCCAATTCAAAAATAGCAATCAGCCGATCGATGAGAAATGCGGATGCCTTACTTGTCAAAAATTTTCCCTGTCCTACTTGCATCACTTAGATAAATGCAAGGAAATCCTTGGTATAAGGCTTAATACCATACATAACCTTTACTTCTATCTAAATCTTATGGAAACAGCTCGGGAGCAGCTAAGAGTGAATAATTTTCAACAATTTAAGAAGGAATTTATAGCTAATTACATGCTTTAAGCTGTTTAATGTGGGGGTAGCTGTGTCATAATATGCCGATGTTTTTAGACAAGATAATAGATGTATTGATTCCGCCAGCTTTTGCCCAGGCTGCGCCTGAGCAACCAAGCGTCGTTGCAAGTTTTCTGCCTTTAATTGTCATATTTGCGATCTTTTATTTCCTATTAATACGTCCTCAACAAAAAAAACAAAAAGAACAACAGGAAATGGTTGATGCCTTAGAGGTTGGAGCTGAGGTCATTACTGCGGGCGGAGTGATTGGCGTCATAGATTCAATCAGTGACGATTGGATCCATCTAGAAATTGCTGAAGGCACAGTGATTAAAGTGCAAAGAGGAACGATTGGCACATTAATGCCAAAAGGAACCTATAAAAATCTAAAATCATAGATTGCATATGAATAAAATTGACCTCTGGAAAACTTTGCTAATCCTATTTGTAATGTTGATAGGTTTTCTGTATGCACTGCCAAATATTTTTGGAGATGACCCAGCATTACAGATAACGCGTGAAGATGGTACACCAGTCCTCACCGCTACTATTGAACAAGCTGAAGAAATACTGAATCAAAATGAAATTAATTTTAATACCATTGATTTTCAAGGAAATGCATTAATTATTCGCCTGAGCAATGCTGATGATCAACAGTCCGCAAGCGCACTCTTACGTGAATCACTTAATCAGCATGTTGTTGCACTTACTCTTGCATCAAGAGCGCCTAGAGCAATCCAGAATTTAGGCTTTAGACCTATGAGCCTTGGATTAGATCTTAGGGGAGGAGTTTACTTCTTATATCAGGTGGACCTCGCATCGGCCACACAACAATACTTGGATAGCTATCAAGCTTCAATCAGTCAGGCATTTAGGTCCGAGGGCATACCAGTCAGTGCCCAAAGAAATATAGATACCATAATTTTTAGCTTTGATAATGAAGATGCTATTATTCAAGCAGAGGAATTACTCTTTCGTCTAGACCCATTACTTGATGTAACTGTGGCTCAATCAGCGCAAGGATTCCAGCTGAATGTTGCTTTATCAAACATACAAATCACCCAAAGACAAAACATTGCCTTGCAGCAAAATATCCTGACATTAAGAAATCGTGTCAATGAATTGGGTGTTGCAGAGCCTGTCGTTCAAAGACAAGGATTAGATAGAATACTTGTGCAATTGCCAGGTATTCAGGATCCATCTCAAGCCGAGCGGATTTTAGGATCCACTGCAACTATTGAATTCAGATTGGTAGATTTTGAAAATGACCCCTTTGAGGCGGATCGGACTAATCGACCACCGTTAAACTCTATTCTTAGATATGATCGAACTGGATTTCCAGAGCTTTTAAGACGAGAGGTCATTGTATCCGGAAGCGAACTTACAGATGCTACGTTTATGTACTCTCAAGGACAGCCCGCGGTATCGATCAGATTGAATGCTCAAGGTGCAGCAAGGATGCTCGATGCAACGCAAGCAAACTTAAATCGTCCTATGGCAGTATTATTTATTGAGGATACCCCCGAGCTAGTTGAGGTTAATGGAGCGACTGAATTGATCTCAAATCGGACAGAGACTGTAATAAATAAGGCTACCATTAGGGGAGTTTTCTCAAATAGCTTCCAAATTACCGGAGTGACCCCGTTTGAAGGTCAAGACTTAGCGCTCCTGCTAAGATCAGGATCCTTAGCAACCCCTATAGTCAAAGTTGAAGAGAGAACTATCGGGCCAAGCTTAGGTCAAGACAATATTGATCGCGGAAGGTTAGCGGTCGTTGTCGGTTTAATTGCTGTGATGCTATTCATGATTTTGTATTATCGTGCTTTTGGAATCATCGCTAATGTCGCACTGATTTCAAATGTAGTTTTAATTGTTGGGACACTCTCTTTTTTGCAGGCGTCACTGACGCTCCCTGGTATAGCCGGAATAGTCTTGACCATTGGTATGGCAGTTGATGCAAACGTACTTATTTTTGAAAGAATTAGGGAAGAGCTTAGAAATGGCGTTACCCCGCTAGCAAGTATCAAGGCGGGCTATGAGAAGGCACTATCTACAATTGCTGATGCCAATATCACAACTTTTATTGCCGCTATAGTTCTCTTTACTTTTGGGACTGGCCCTATTAAAGGTTTTGCCATAACCCTTGCTATTGGTATTGCGACTTCGATGTTTACCTCCATTCTGGTCTCAAGGCTTCTAGTGAATTTATTTTTTGCAAGCAAAGCAAGGCTTCAAAGCCTTCCAATAGGAATCAAGGTCTAGTCATGAATATTAATAAAGTCATTAACTTCATGTCATACCAAAAACCTGCGGTAGCTATATCTTTGATTTTGATTGTGACCTCATTTTTTATGGTCTTTTCTAAGGGTTTAAATTTTGGGATAGATTTTACTGGTGGAATTATTATTGAGGCTGAATTTGAGCAAGAATCTAATTTACAAGATATTAGGGACCTGCTTGATGCAAATGAATTTCAAAATGCTTTGGTGCAAAACTTCGGATCCCCCACTGATGTGCTTATCAGGTTAGAGCCTCAAGAAAACATGGATGGTGGCGCCGTCAGGGATCAGATATTGTCACTACTCACAAGCATTGATTCCTCGGCAGAGCTTCTTAGGATTGAATTTGTAGGTCCCCAGGTAGGCCAAGACCTTACCGAACAAGGATCGCTGGCGATGCTGTTTGCTTTGATCATGATATTTATCTATGTCACATTCAGGTTTAAATGGAAGTTTGCGTTAGGCGCACTGACTGCACTGGTACATGATGTAATTATTTTGATAGGTTTTTTTGCACTTTTTCAGCGTAATTTTGACCTAACGATTCTCGCAGCTGTTCTTGCTACGATTGGCTATTCATTAAATGACACGATTGTCGTTTATGATCGTATCAGAGAGAACTTCAGAGTCATGCGAGGCGAGGCTCCATTAGCCATTACCAATCAATCAATCACTCAAATGCTGGGTAGAACAATTATCACTTCGGGAACGACACTGATCGTATTGCTTGCCTTGTTTTTTTTGGGGGGAGAGACGGTCTCTGGTTTTGCGCTGGCACTGATTGTGGGTATCTTCGTCGGAACTTATTCGTCAATATTTATAGCATGTACACTGATACTATCTCTTAGGATCTCAAATGAAGACTTTATGGAGAGAAAAGTCGAAGAAATAGACGACCTTCCTTAGCTTTTATTTGATTAAGCTTAATAGCTGGAGATGAATTTTAGGGTTTCCAGCAATTACCTCTCCTTCGAAAAATTTATTACCACCCGAAAAATCTGAGATCATACCCCCGGCTTCTTCGATAAGCAGTGATCCCGCCGACACGTCCCATGGCTTGAGACCTTTTTCCCAAAAGGCATCGATCCTACCGCAAGCAACGTAAGCAAGATCAAGTGCCGCAGACCCACTAATTCTAATACCTGAAACATTTGTCATCAGGCTCTCAAGGCGTTTTAACTGTGCTTTATTGGTTTCATCCTCTCTTTGGCAGTGTGCAGCCATATTGATCAGAGCTTTTGTTAACTTTAATGTTTTGCTTACACGAATTTTTGAGTTATTCAGTTTTGCGCCATTTCCTCTTGATGCAGTAAAGAGCTCCTGTCTGAGTGGATCAAAGATAACTCCGTGCTGCATTTGCCCCTTGTGCTGTATTCCAATTGATATTGAGAAATGTGGGAATCCATGCAAAAAATTATTAGTTCCATCTAGGGGATCAATAATCCAAACAGTCTCATCCTCTCCCTCATGACCAAGCTCTTCAGAATAAATTTCATGCGAGGGATAGTGTTTTCTTATGATATCAGTGATTACCTCTTCTGACTGAAGATCAACATTTGTGACAAAGTCATTGAGCTCTTTTTCCCTTACCTTGACAGAATCCAGACGATGCAATGACCTTAACATTACAATCGCTGCCTCCCTACAAGCTTTAACAGCTATGTTTAGCATCCCTTCCATAGTGCATGATTATCCGTTTTTTTAAATTATGAGTACAGTATAATTTTTGACATGCAAAATATAAGGATAGTCCTAGATCAAACATCACATGGTGGTAACATAGGTGCGGTTGCAAGAGCTATGAAGAATATGGACCTTTATCATCTATATTTAGTCAACCCTAAAGACTATCCTTCCGAAGTTGCAAAGGCACGATCTTCCGGTGCCGATGATATTCTTAATAATGCTCAAATATTCTCATCCCTTAAGGATGCTGTAGCTGATTGTCAATATGTCATTGGTGCAAGCGCAAGGGCACGAGAGCTCTCCCTCCCCACCATTACCCCAAGAGAATTTGCTACTGAATCGCTTGCTCTCATGAATATTAATATTGCATGCATATTTGGAAATGAGCGCATTGGGCTTGAAAATTATCAGTTGGCCTTATGCAATAAGCAATTAATTATTCCTACACAAGAAAAATTTTCTTCTTTAAATTTAGCTATGGCGGTACAGATAGTTTGTTATGAGCTTTATACAGCGCACCAGTCTGGCCAGAAGCACTCAAGAACAGCGATGGGTGATAGCGCAACATCAGGAGAAAAGGAAAATTTGATAGAATTTATTGAAGAATTAGCTAATAAGGTTAAGTTTTCTAATCCAGATCAACCGAAAAAGTTGAGTGTTCGCATAAGACAAATTGTATCGAAGTCTAATTTCACCTCAAGTGAGGTAAGTTTGATGAGAGGATTTTTAAAGAATTTAAAAAATGAATGAGTTATATCGATATTATTTTGACTATGCTGCGAGCACACCCTTGGACCCGCTGGTATTAGATGAAATGACTGTATTCTTAGAGTCTCCAGAATCAGTTGCAAATTTTTCATCTTCCCATAGCTTAGCTTATGCAGTTCAATCTGTTTTGAACCAGAAACTGCAGCTGATTCAGAATAAATTGGATCTTGATGCGCATGAATTAATATTTACCTCTGGAGCAACTGAATCCCTGAACTATGTTTTAAGGGGATTTTCGAATAAATATCCAAATGCCAAGATCATTACTTCAAATTTAGAGCATAGCGTCACTTATAAAGTTTTAGATCAAATACCCATAAAAAAGATTTTTATTTCTAACAACTCAAATGCTGAAATTGACCTAAACGAACTTGAGGAATCATTGAAAGTAGCACCTTCATTGTTATCACTCACACATGTAAATAATGAAATTGGAACGATTAATGAATTAGATGAGGTTTCTTATTTATGCAGAAAATATGATGCAAAACTTCATATTGATGCCTCACAGACATTAGGCAAAACACGCTTTGATCATCTATTTCAGCTCGCCGATTATATTACGTTTTCAGCGCATAAATTCTATGGGCCCAAAGGTGTTGGCATTTTATTTAAGAAAAAAGACGAATTATTGCCAAGCCTTATTATTGGATCAGAGCATTTTGGTCGGGCAGGGACATTACCGACGCATCAAATTGTAGGCTGCCTCAAGTCACTTAGCTTAATTATTGAAAATCCTTACGAAAAAAATTCAGATATTCATAAGGCCGAACAGCATCTCGAAAATGAAATCCTTGCATGCAATGCTTTTATATTAAATGCAAAGAACGCTAATCGAGCAAGAAGCATATTAAGTATTACCATTCCTGGTGTCCATGCCCAGTCTTTACAGCAAATGATCACCCCCTATATTATCTCTGTAGGTTCCGCCTGTAATTCACTCTCTACTGAGCCATCGAGAGTTTTAAAAGCAATTGGCTTAGGGGATGGGTTAGCCAACTCAACCATTAGGATTAGTATTGGCCGTTTTACAAAAATTAAAGATATCGACCTGATGCTAGAAAAATTAATTAATTGCTCAAATATGTTAAAAAAAATTTCTTCAGGCATACCCGATTGGTTTCTCAAATGATTTTTAACCAAACATTTAGGCACTATTTTGATATTACATGTACTCATGAAAGTGAAGCCAGATCTGATGCAATGGCGACTGAAAAATATGATAAATCGCTTAAGATATGGGTTAAGTTTCAGTTAACAATTGCAGATAAGCAATTGGTTTCAATTCATTTCAATTTATATGGATGCCCCTATACAATAGCAATCTGTGGAGTTATTATTGACAGCTTTCTTGGTCAGAGCTTAGAAAATATCACTGCAGAAGTATTGGATAATAAGATAGGATCAATAGATCTACCAAGAAAGTATTATGGAAAGTTTATAATAATAAAAGAGGCTTTTTTTGAGGAACTAAATTGCAGCATTCACTAGACATTAAACTTACTGAGACGGCGAGCTCAAGAATTAAAAAATATCTTAAATCAAATACTGATCGTGAGGCTATTCGCTTTGGTGTTAAGAAGACAGGGTGCTCTGGTTATTCTTTCTTTATTGACTATGCAAATACAAAATCTGATAAGGACATAGAGGTTACTATCGAAGACATAAAATTTTATATTGATGGTCAAAGTTCTAGGGTTGTGAATAATACAACCATTGATTTTGTGAAGTCAGGCTTCCAAGAGGCCTTTCGATTTTCTAATCCAAAAATTGTCAGTGAGTGTGGCTGCGGAGAGAGCTTCACGGTAGAAGAATAATTTAGCTATAAGGAGAAATGATGGAATTAACTTTATCAATTATTAAGCCAGATGGTGTTGAAAAGAATATCATCGGCGAAGTTTATAAAAGGTTTGAACAATCCGGTCTAAAGATTGTTGCTTCAAAAATGATGCATCTGACTGAAGAGCAGGCAGGAAAATTTTATGAAGTACATAAGGAAAGACCCTTCTATGGTGAGCTTGTAACTTATATGTCATCAGGTCCAATTATGGTTCAGGTGCTGTATGGAGAAAATGCGATCCAAAAAAATAGGGAGCTGATGGGCGCCACCAATCCAAAAGAGGCGGATCCCGGAACCATAAGGGCAGATTTTGCTGACTCCATTGATAAAAATGCTGTTCATGGCTCAGATGCACCAGATACGGCAAAAGTAGAAATTGATTTCTTTTTTGGTCAGGATCAGATCTTTATGAGATAGGTTGGTCAATGTGTCAAAACTAAATTTGATCGGTAAGTCTGAAAAAGAGCTCAATGATTTTTTTTATTCTATAGGGGAGCGATCCTATAGAAGCAGACAGGTGCTATCCTGGTTGCATAAAAAAGGAGCCATGGATATCAGTCTGATGACAGATATCAGTATGCAGGTAAGGGAAAAGCTATCGAATCAATTCTGCATTGATATCCCTGTTCCAATATCTACACATTCATCTGTTGATGGCACTCAAAAATTTCTATTTCCAGTTGGCAACGATCAGTTTATTGAGAGTGTTTACATTCCTGAGGCAACTAGGGCTACATTATGCATATCGTCACAGGTGGGGTGTGCTATGGATTGTAGTTTCTGTGCGACCGGTTACCAAGGGTTTAGCAGAAATTTAGACGCGAATGAGATTATGGGCCAATTTATTGCGGTCTCATCTTATCTAAACAGCAATAACTTAAAGCCTATAACCAATGTTGTTTTTATGGGTATGGGAGAACCGCTCACGAACTTGACTGAAGTTGTTAAGGTTTCTAATCTCTTGATGAGTGATTTGCTCTATGGTATTTCGCGTCGAAGGGTAACTGTCAGCACTTCAGGAGTTGTTCCAAATATCTATAAGCTTGCTGGAGAGACTAATGCCTCACTGGCTATTTCATTGCATGCGGCTAACGATGAATTAAGGAATGAATTAGTACCAATCAATAAATTTTATAATATTGCACAGCTACTTGAGGCTTGTAATTTCTATGCAAAGGAGACCAAGGCTCGATACATTACCTTTGAATATGTCATGCTAAAAGAAATCAATGACTCATTAGTAGCTGCAAAGGAACTTGCGGTCCTATTAAAAAATTCCCCAGCAAAGGTTAACTTGATTCCTTTTAATCCTTTTCCAGAATCCTCTTATCAGTGTTCGGATGAACATCAAATTAATAAATTTTGTAAAGTCCTTCAAAGCAAGGGTATATTTACAAGTATAAGAAAAACCCGAGGCGATGATATTGATGCGGCATGTGGACAGCTTGCTGGTAAGGTCAATGATAGGATTAAGAATCGATTAGGCCAACAAAAATTATGACAATTAAAAATAAAAAGGAAGAAAACATAGAGGAAGTGCTCTCTTTAGGGCAAAGGCTCATTAATGCCAGAGAGGCAAAAGGATTGAGTTTAGAGGAGCTGGCAAGTCAAATGAACCTCATTCCTGTAGTGGTCGATAATTTAGAGAAAGAGCTATTTAATACCTTCGAGGCAAAAGTCTATATCACTGGATACTTGAGATTATATTGTAAGCTTGTTGGACTCGATCCTAATGAGGCCATAGCGCTGTACTATCGTGATCCAGTAAACAGAACCGAAAACCCTAGACAAGAATCTATTGCCAGCCAGTCTAATGATCAGACACAACTCTATTTATTGATTGGGGGAGTTATTCTAATAGCTTTAGGTGCTAGCTACCTCATATTCTTTTAGCCATGGGTAAGCAGATAAATTCTATAAAGGGAATGAATGATATTTTGCCGCATGACATGGCTTTATTTAATTGTCTGCTTGATGTTGTAAGGAAGTCGCTATCAGGTTATGGCTACGAGGAAATATCGACACCAATTTTAGAAAAAACAGACCTCTTTGCAAGATCCATTGGTGGAGCTACAGACATTGTCTCAAAGGAGATGTATACGTTTCTTGATAAAAGTGATGAGAGTCTGACGCTGCGGCCCGAGGCAACAGCTGGTGTTGTCAGAGCAGGTATAACGAATAATTTATTTTACGGGGCACAAAAAAAATTGTGGTGCTATGGACCAATGTTTCGTTATGAGAGGCCACAAAAAGGGAGATTCAGGCAGTTCCACCAGGTAAGTGTTGAGACGTTTGGTTACCGCAATATAGGCATTGATGCTGAGCTCATTGCAATATCCAATTTAATTTGGGACCGATTAAAAATTGACAAACCTACTTTGGAAATCAACACCATGGGGTCCTTTGAATCAAGAGAGGCATATAAGAGTGTCTTGGTTGATTATTTTAAAAAATTTAAAAAAGATTTTGATCAGGATGATAAAAGAAGAATTGAGCTTAATCCATTAAGGCTACTAGATACTAAAAATATAAAACTAAAGAAAGCGATCGATGAAGCTCCGTCGATGTTTGAGTATATTGATGATGAGTCAAAAAATGAATTTATTGAACTTCTTGCGTTGCTTGATCGGCTGGGTATTAAGTATCAATTAAATAATAAGCTTGTCCGAGGCTTGGATTACTACAACAAGACTGTCTTTGAGTGGACTACGGATAAATTAGGTTCGCAGTCTGCAATTTGCTCTGGAGGCAGGTACGACTCATTGGTTGGGCAGTTAGGTGGTGCTGATGTCCCTGCGTGTGGATGGGCACTTGGCATGGAGAGAATAATCGAGCTAATGAAATTGAGCAGCCATGTTAATGAGAATAATTGCGATGTTTATGTTATTCCAGTGGGTAAAGATGCCCTGTCTTTTACAATAAATCTAATGGATAAGATGAACCGTGAATTAAAAGATATTATAATTTTCGCAGACTATGCTGATACAGGCCTTAAGTCGAGAATGAAAAAAGCAGACAAGTCAGGTGCGAAGTATGCAGTGATAGTCGGTGAGGATGAATTGAAGCAATCGCAAGTCTCATTAAAAGATATGAGAGATAGTAGCGAGCAAAAATCTGTCTCTACTGCAGGTCTATTAAAGCTTCTTAAAAAGGAAAAAAATAATGGATGATTATTTAGACGAAAAAGAACAGATAGAAGAGATTAAATCTTGGCTTAAAGAGAACTGGCTTGCCTTGGTTGCAGGTGTCATTGTAGGGTTTGGTGGACTTTTTTCCTGGAATTGGTACCAAGATTCCGTCTATGAGAGTAATTCACAAGCATTAGCTATCTTTGATCAAGCGCAACAGGAGCTCACGCTAGGTAACTTTGACTCAGCCTTAGCCATGCTACAAAATCTAAGATCAGACTATAACAGCAGTCCGTACACAGATTTTCTTGGTTTGCTCTATTCAACCTATCTATTGAGTAATGGGAACACTGCCGATGCAGCAGTTGAGATTGAGTATGTGCTTAACAACACTACTGACGATTACCTCCGGTTGATTGCTACATGGAGATTGGCAAGAGTGAATGTGGAGATAACGAACTATGACAGAGCGCTCGAGCTTGTACAGAATAAAAATCATGCGCTCTCTGCAAACTTTACTGAGCTGGAGGGGGATGTTTATTTCTTCAGAGGTGAGTTTGATTTGGCAAGTAATACGTATATGTCAATCTTGTCCGATCCTAATATCAATTCAATTGATTTAAATACTTTAATGCTAAAGATTAACAATCTTGCTGCTGAGTTTTAGAAAAGATCCATGCTTAAAAAAGTCTATATATTAGCCATTGGCCTGATTCTTTCTGGATGCTTTATGTTCGAGGAGGATGAGGTTGTCATTAATCCCCCTGACCTACTTGTCGATTTTATTGAGACACGTGAAATCACAGAGTTGTGGCAAACCAACATTGGTCGCCTTAATTTGTCTTCAGATAATATAACTTTGAGCTCAAATGGGACCTTATTATTTGTTTCGACTGGAAACAGCGAAATATTAGCTCTAGATATCGAGAATGGAAATGAAGTTTGGTCCCAGCAACTTGATTTTAATATTGTGTCAGGGCCAGAGTATGCCGCAGGTCGATTATTCGTCTCAAGTGCCGAGGGAAGTATTGTCAGTTTAAATGCTGAGAATGGCTTATTAAATTGGGAAATTTTAATTAATGCTGAGGTCAGTACGCCTCTTACCGCAACGAATCAGGGTTTGGTAGTAGGCACCTCTGAGGGAACTATTATCGGAATAAACCCTAACACTGGCGTTGTTCTTTGGGAAAATCAGCAAGAGATGCCTGTTTTGACAGTTAGGGGTGGCACCAAGCCCATTATCTCTGGGGGGACAGTATTGGCAGGATTTGATAATGGTCGAGTTGCTGCGTACAACTTGTTTACTGGAGATACGCTTTGGGAGATACCTTTGTCACTTGCATCCGGAACCTCTCAACTTGAGCGATTGATAGATGTAGCAGATCGTATGGTGTTAAGGGGGAATATACTTTATTGCATAAATTTACATGGTTACTTGACGGCGATTGAGATTAATAATGGAACACCTCTCTGGAATAGGGAGATCTCAAGTCATGCAGGAGTAAGTGCAAATGATACTCGACTTATAGTTCTTGATGAGATTGGAGATATCTATACTTACCAAGCACAATCTTCTTCGCCAGATTGGACCAACGATAGTTTTTCATATAGAGATTTAACTTTACCTGCGATATTGCCCGGTTATGTTGTGACCGGTGACTTTGAGGGTTATGTCCATCTTATTGATATTACAAATGGTGAAGTTGCAAACAGGATTCGATCTGCAAGATCTCCGATCTCAATACCAATTCTTGCCCTTGGGGATAATTTTTTTGTTTTATCTGATGCAGGAAATCTAGCAAGCTATACTTTAAATTAGTAATGTTTGGATATTGTGATGCAGAGTATAGCCATTGTCGGACGCCCTAATGTTGGAAAATCAACATTATTCAATAAGCTAACTCGCTCTAAGGATGCCATTGTAGCTGATTACGAGGGCGTTACTCGAGATAGAAAATATGGCATTTCATCGGTATTTGATCAGGAATATATTTTTATTGATACCGGTGGTGTGACCTATGAACATGATGGGCTAAAAGGTGAGACGCAAGCTCAAGCAGAGTTAGCTGCGCTTGAGGCTAGCATTATATTTTTTATTGTGGATGGCTCAAAGAATCTTAGCTCAATTGATGCAGACTTTCTTAAGGAGATCAGAAAACTAAATAAACCGACTCTGCTTATCATTAATAAAGCCGATCAGTCTGATTCAAATTTTATTAGTACAGAATTTTCCTCACTTGGGCTAAAGTATCAAGTGATAATTTCTGCAAAGTCTAGAAAGCAATTTCCTGAGATTGAAGGCTTCTTGCAAGAGCATGTAACAAGTGATTCAACTGTTAATCCATTAAAATTTCAAGAGCCTTTTATTGCGATCATTGGCACCCCAAACGCCGGCAAATCTACGCTCACTAATCGATATCTTAATGATAGCCAAGTAATCACATCTGACGTGCCTGGTACAACTAGAGATAATATCTTTCTACCTTGCCACAAATTTGATCAGGATTTCACTTTAGTCGATACGGCCGGAATAAGAAAAAAATCAAAGAAAAAAGATCTTGTTGAAAAGTTTAGCTTAGCAAAATCCCTTGAGGCTATTCGAAGATCTAATGCAGTAATTTTTTTGATCAATGCGGAGCAGGGTCTTACAGAGAATGATCGATCTCTTATTGGCCTGACGCTTGAGCAAGGAAAATCATTAGTCATTGGGGTTAATAAGTGGGATTTGTTGTCTAGGAAAGAAAGGGCTCAATTTGATTTACAATATAAAGAGAAGCTCTCATTTGCTCATTTTGTTCAAAGAGTGAATATATCAGCATTGCATGGAAGTTCTATCAATGATCTTCTAAAGATTACATTAAAGCTATTTAAGCAATCAAAAAGAAAATACAGCACCTCGCAATTAAATAATATCCTCGATTTACTTAAACAAGAGCATAACCCTCCCACCTCAGGAAGATTTAAAATCCATCTAAAATACATTAATCAAATAGATCATGATCCGCTTACTCTATTGGTACATGGAAATCTAACCGAAAAACTTCCTGATTCCTACAAACGTTTCTTAATCAATGGTTTTCGAAGATCACTCAAGCTTAAAGGAGCAATCATTCGGATGAATTTTAAATCTTCTAATAACCCATATGCAGGGAAGTAGGCTTAAAAAGCAACCTTTAGAGATGTGCATAAGATAATAATAAAAAGTTTTAGTATTTTCCCCTCCAATTGATTAAACTTCTGCAGATTAATGAGCAAAGCAAGAAAATATTTAAATATCATAGGTAACTTTGACCTATACAGGGGTGGGAAACTGCAAGACCCAAGCATTGCTTACGAGACTTGGGGTTCTCTCAATCAAGATAAGTCAAATGCTATCTTAATCTTTACAGGTCTGTCTCCTTCGGCGCATGCTGCTTCGTCGCCTGATGATTCGAGCGCAGGATGGTGGGAGGATATGATCGGACCCGATCATGCGATAGACACTAATAAGTTTTTCGTAATTTGTGTAAATTCACTGGGTAGTTGTTTTGGCTCCACAG
>Ga0255776_10003065_pt1 | contig 18231 bp, 14 predicted proteins | sample 071ome_19_FD_179974 | JGI IMG/M metagenome (GOLD analysis project Ga0255776, IMG submission 179974) | Coastal salt marsh microbial communities from the Groves Creek Marsh, Skidaway Island, Georgia - 071413AT metaG (version 2) | ecosystem: Environmental > Aquatic > Marine > Intertidal zone >... | reverse complement strand
ATTAAATTTGCCGATGACTCACGCTTGCTGTTGAAGCCCAACAGTGCGGTGCGTATGCAAGGCCTGCGCTACTACCAGCGTGGCGGTATTGCGGATACTCAGATCCGTTTATTGCGCGGGCGTGTGAAGGCTAACGTCGAAAAGCTCAAAGGCCTCGGCAGTCGTTTTGATATTGCCACACCAGCTGCTGTGGCCGCGGTACGTGGTACTGAGTTCCGTGTTGGCTTAGAGCAGCAGGACGGTAAGAGTATTATGGTTACTGAATTGCTCGAAGGTGCACTGCAACTGGAAAATGACCAGGGCAGTCAATCGTTAAAAGCCGGTGAGGCGTTGCGCGCGGTGGAAGGACAACAGCTGCAGCAGCCGGTCGCTCTGTTGCCGCGTCCGCGGTTGGATTTTTCCAGTGCTGAAGAAGTGGTGTTGCCCTACCAGTTGCAGTGGTTTGCTGTTGATGGTGCCAGTGCGTATAAAGTGTCCCTGCGCAAAGAGGGGTTGCTGCTGTGGGAAGAAACCACCACGGATGAAGGTTTTGAAATCGATTTGCCGGATGATGGTGAATACGAAGTTCAAGTGGCTGCTGTGGATGCTCAGGGCTTTGAAGGCAAGGGGCGACGCTTAAGAATGGCGGCTGGTACGGACTGATATTAAGCCATGAGCAACCGGGCTTTATTTTCGGATGCGCCATTGATTTTACTGGCGCTGACGCTGACCGTTATTGTGAATCTCAATCTGGATTACCGCTGGTCGAGCGCGACGGATCGTTTCTGGTACGACCAGCTGATGCTGGTGTCCGGACAGGTCGCGACTCAGGATGTTGTTGTCATTGAGATCGATGATCAGAGCTTGTCTCTGATTGGCGACTGGCCCTGGGATCGGGCTTATCATGCCGAATTGATCGATATACTGACACAGGCGCAAGCCGATTTGGTTGCTTATAACCTGACGTTTACGGCTGGCAATGTGCCGCTTAATGCCAGTGATTATCTGCTGGCCGATGCTATTCGTGATAATGGCCGCGTGATTCTTCCCATCTATTTTGGCCAGATTTTTAATAATGGCCCACTTCAGTTGGTACTGCCGCATGCGGTATTTGCTGAGCAGTCCGTGTTGGGGCATGTCAATGTCTATCTCGATAATGACGGAGTCTATCGCCAGCTGAAAGCCAATGATGTCTTTGAGCGCGATGACTGGCCTCACTTTGCGCTGGCGGCGCTGTCGCTGACTAACCCTGAGCAGGCGCGTCGCTATCAGGACGAGCGGGATTTACTGATTCGTTTTTCTGATGCTGATTCATCCTTTAAACGTTACTCATTTGTTGATGTGATCACCGGTGAAGTGAATGCGGCTGAGTTCTATCAGAAGGCGGTCTTTGTGGGGGTTACGGCAACATCAATTGGTGATCCGCTGATTACGCCGGTGAGTCGCGCGGGTATGCAAATGGCGGCGGTGGATATTAATGCCAATGTGTTTCAGATGTTGGCTGAGGGTAATGATATTCGTCTGCTGCCATCCTGGTTTGGTTACGCACTGAATACTCTGGCAGTGCTGTTGATGGTCGTTCTGATTCCGCGGTTATCCATTTTTTATCAGCTGGCGTTTTCTTTGCTGGCGATGATGTTGTTGGTGGGGGTGTCCTGGCTGTTGTTGCAGCTTGGCTTCTGGTACCAGGTCGCGGGTGTCAGCATTGCAGTCGCCTTTATTCCGATTGCCTGGAACGCCATTCGTTTATCACGTTTGTTCAGTTATTTCCGTATTGAGGCGCGTCGCCTGGAGCGCTTACGCAATGAAGAAGCGTTTCATTTACCCGATCAATTGCATATTACCAGTCAGCAGCAATTGGAACGCTTGCTGACGACATTGGGCGTTGAGCAGTTTGTCTTGTTGGCGCCGGAGTCGCTGAAAGCATCTGCAGCGGATGAACGGCCGGCCGATGAGGTAAGGCGACGTTTGCCGGTGATGATTGGTACTCAGAGCTGGCTGCTGGAGCTGACCTTTCAGCAGTTTGGTAGTCGCGAAAAACGTCAGTTACAGCTGCTATTCAGTTGGTTGGAATCGTCGGCTAAAGAGGACGATCACTCATCGGGCAATGAAAGCTCCGATATCTTTTCGCAGCAGCTTGATCTGATACGGCGTTATCAGGATTACATTGCGACCAGCCAGCAATTGTTTGAGTCCAGTATTCAGGGATTGAGTTCGGCGGTATTGGTGGCTGACCTCAGTGGTCGTTTGCTGTTTTGCAATGCGCTGGTAAATGAGTGGTTAGGCGGCAATATTGACGATGACGATTTATTTTCGCTGGTGGGGCGCTGCCAGTTAATTGGCCGGCAAAGTTGGGGCGATGTCTGGCAGTCGGCGATTGTTGCTCAACAGGCCGTCAGTGTTGAGGCGAAGCTGACATCGACGTCGGCGGATTATGATTTGTCGGTCAGTGTGGTGTGCCTGGACGATGCGACTACCCGATTGCCGGTTCTGGTCGTTAATATGTCGGATATCAGCCAGGTCAAAAAGGCCCAGCGTGCCCGCAATGAAATGATTGATTTTATCTCGCACGACATGCGTTCGCCGATTGCGTCATTGCAGTCGTTGGTGAAGCAAATGCAGGGCAACCCGGATGCGTTAACGGTTGATGAGCTGTTGCAGAAAGTCAACGGTCACAGTCGCCGCGCACTCAGCTTTGCGGAAGAGTTTCTCAGCCTGGCCAAAGTGGAAAGTGAAGAGCGCATTCAGGTATATGAAGTCGATATGTATGCGGTATCTCAGAACGCGGTTGATACGCTGTATGAGCAGGCACTGGAAAAAGGCATTGAGTTGCAATTGGATTCAGACGATGACTGCTGGGTTGAAGGGAATGGTGATCTGCTGGAGCGGGTGGTGCTGAATCTGACCAGTAATGCCATAAAATACAGTCCGGAATCCTCCACTGTGCGGGTCGCGATTGAGGCCGATGGTGAGCAGGTACGGGTCAGTGTGACGGATCAGGGGCAAGGTATTCCTGAGCAGTTACTGCCCAATCTTTTTAAACCCTTTCAGCGGGGTACTGGGGCGCCGGAGGCGCGCGCCAAAGGGCTGGGGCTTGGCCTGAGGTTTGTCGATGTAGCACTGCAACGCCACGGTAGCCAGATTCAGGTGGCATCGGGGCCGTCAGGCAGTTGTTTCTCGTTTGTGCTGAAGCAGCTGAGCTTTTAGACAGCAATGCCCGTATAATGCCGACCTGATTTGTCGTCGAGGTAAACGGTTGGTGTCGCGTTCAGTTCTTATTATCTTTAATCCCACCTCTGGGGCTGGCAACCAACAAAAAGTGCACGCGGTGCAGCAGGCATTGCAGGATATGGGTGCGCAGGTTGATCTGTATCTGACTCAATGTGCCGGTGATGCAACCCGCTACTTGCAGGATTACACAGGACCGCTGGATATTGTTGCGGCCGCCGGAGGTGACGGTACCGTCAATGAGGTAATCAACGGTCTCAAGCCGCATCGGTCTTATCAGTTTGCGATTATCCCGACCGGAACGACGAATGTGCTGGCGGCTGAACTGAAGTTTCCTGTCGCCGCAGCGAAACTGGCTGACATTATTCTCAGTGATCGTGTGTTGCCGGTCTACCCAGGACAAATCAACCAGCGTCGATTTCTCTTGATGGCGGGCATTGGTTATGACGCCTGGGTGGTTGATAACGTTGATCTAAAACTGAAGAAGCGGGTTGGCAAGTTGGCTTATGTTCTGTCGATGCTGAAACAGCTGCGCAATTTCGGCAAAAAGCGTTATCGCCTGGTGGTGGATGGCAAAACCTATTTCGCTAATTCGGTTGTGATTACCAATGGCCGTTACTACGGTGGTTCGTTTGTATTGTCCCGCAAAGCGGATCTGAGTAAGTCCACCACCCAGGTGTTAATGATCAGTGGTCGTAGCCCGTTGCGTTTTCTCGCTATTCTGCTGGGACTGCCGCTGGGCATGATTGAGCGGATGCCTGGGGTGGTGTCGGTTGCGGCGAGTGAGATCACGGCTGAGCTGCTTCCAGCGCCCGGGCAGGCGCCGGTGCGCGAACCGGTTCAGGCAGACGGTGATTCTGTTACTGAGTTGCCACTGCAGCTATCGATGGAGTCGCAGCCGATTTCGCTGTTGGTTGGCCGCTGAGTGCCTGATACCTCTTCTATAGCGCACTATCAGTCTGCTTGATGTCGGGTATTCCCCGCTTCAATTGTTTGTGTTGTGAAAACACGGCATACTATGCGCCCCAAATTTGCCACTTACTTTGACATTGGAAGGTGAGACCGTGAGCCAAGACATGCGCGATGCCTGTTTGCAAGACTGGATGGATCGTGAAGCAATTGCTGAATCCATGATTCCTCTGATTGGTAACCTGTACCGTAAAAGCAACGTTGTAACTGCTTTATATGGTCGTCCGATCATTAACCGCTCTGTAATTGAGCTGCTGAAAGCACACCGCTTTGTTCGTCACATGGAATCTCAGGAGCTGTCCGTACACGACACTTACCCAATCCTGAAAGCACTGAGCGAACTGAATGTTGCTCGTGCTCACGTTGATCTGGGCAAAATGGCGGTTAAATTCCGCAATGAAGGCAACGGCCGTGACGTAAACGAGTTTGTTGCTGAAGAATTAAAAGACGTTGTTGGTCAATCTCCGTCAGAAGGCGAGAACCGCGACGTTGTGTTGTACGGCTTCGGTCGTATCGGTCGTCTGCTGGCTCGCATTCTGATTGAAAAGTCCGGTGGCGGTAACGGCCTGCGTCTGCGCGCTATCGTAGTACGTCGTGGTAAAGGTGATGACCTGGTTAAGCGTGCATCGCTGCTGCGTCGTGACTCTATCCACGGCACTTTTCGCGGTACTCTGACCGTTGATCACGAAAACGAAGCGCTGATCGCTAACGGTAACTACATCAAAATCATTTACGCCAACAACCCGGCTGAGATCGACTACACCGAATACGGCATTAATAATGCGCTGGTGATCGATAACACCGGCGTATGGCGTGACGAAGCTGGCCTGGGTCAGCACCTGGAAGCAAAAGGTACTGCTCGCGTACTGCTGACAGCACCAGGCAAAGGCGACCTGAAAAACGTGGTATACGGTATCAATAACAATGTTATTGAAGCCAGCGATAAGATTTTGTCGGCAGCGTCTTGTACCACCAATGCGATCACTCCGGTACTGAAGGTCATGAACGATGCATACGGCATCGACAATGGTCACGTAGAAACCGTTCACTCCTACACCAATGACCAGAACCTGATTGACAACTACCACAAGGGTGATCGTCGCGGCCGTTCTGCACCGCTGAACATGGTTATCACTGAGACCGGTGCTGCATCTGCCGTTGCTAAGGCACTGCCTGCGCTGAAAGGGAAGCTGACCGGTAACGCGATTCGCGTGCCAACGCCGAATGTGTCGATGGCGATCCTGTCTCTGAACCTGAATAAAGAGGTAACTGCTGAGGAAGTGAATAACTTCCTGCGTGAACAGTCTCTGCATTCTGATGTTCAGAAGCAAATTGACTGGGTTAATTCTCCGGAAGTGGTATCGACGGATTTCGTCGGCAACAGCCATGCGGGTATTGTTGATGCCAAGGCGACCATCGCCAACGGCAACCGCGTTAACCTCTACGTTTGGTACGATAACGAATACGGCTACAGCCGTCAGGTGGTTCGTATTGCACAGCAAGTATGTGGTGTCGACTACCCAGTATATCCAGCTCGTGGCTAATAGCTGAGCTGAATAAGAAAGCCGTTGCCAGCGCAACGGCTTTTTTTTGTCTAAAATTCAGACAGTTTGCGGTGGCGCCGGCAAAAAACTGCCGAATTGTTGCTTTCGGCTTAGCCGTAAGGCAAATGCGGCGCACAAATGGCCCCATGACCGGTGGATTAATCATGGTGTGGTCATTATACTTAGCGCGATTTTTTACTGGGAAACGGGTCCAAGTACTTGTTTCCAAATACAAAATTGAACGGAACTTGAACAGGAGTTCGTTTTGCGTGCAACAGCCTTGATGAGAGGGACTTTGTTGTGCGTGTTTTTGTGTATTTGGAAATCGGCACTTTGGGTCAACTGTGATTAGGCGAGGCGTATGATCAACATCAAGAAGGGTCTCGACTTACCAATCACCGGAACGCCTGAGCAAGTCATTTCAGATTCAGCCAAGGTAACGGAAGTTGCGTTGGTGGGTCCGGATTACGTGGGTATGAAACCTACGATGGCGGTTCAGGTCGGTGATCGAGTCAAGAAAGGCCAGGTGATTTTCACCGACAAAAAAACCGAAGGGGTGCAATACACGGCACCGGCTGCGGGCACAGTGAAAGCTGTTAACCGTGGTGAGCGTCGTGTGTTCCAGTCGCTTGTGATCGAAATCGACGGCAACGACGAAGAAACCTTCAGCTCATACTCAGCTGAGCAGCTGAGTTCCCTGTCTGCAGACGATGTGCAAAACAATCTGGTTCAGTCTGGTTTGTGGACCGCTCTGCGTACTCGCCCGTATTCACGTGTTCCGGCACTGGATAGTAAGCCGGAAGCGATTTTTGTTACCGCAATGGACACCAACCCATTAGCGGCCAATCCTGAGCTGGTGATTAACGAGCAGGCCGACAATTTCAAAGCGGGTGTTCAGGTGCTGAAACGCCTGACCGATGGTGCGGTGTACGTGTGTAAAGCTCCGGGAGCGAATATCCCGACAGCCGGTGTTGAGCAAACTGAAGAGTTTGCGGGTAAGCACCCGGCGGGTCTGGCCGGAACGCACATCCATTTCCTGCATCCTGTCAGTGAGAACCGCACGGTCTGGAGCATTGGCTATCAGGACGTTATTGCCTTTGGTGCGCTGTTCCTGACTGGCAAATTGTTCACCGATCGTGTGATTGCATTGGCTGGTCCGCAAGTTAAACAGCCTCGTCTGGTTCGTGTGCCACAAGGTGCGAACCTGGAGCAGGTTGCTGCGGGTGAAACCAAAGCGGGTGAAAACCGCATTATTTCAGGTTCTGTATTTGGCGGTCGCACCGCAGATGCAGGACATCAGTACCTGGGGCGTTTCCATAATCAGGTCTCTGTGCTGGAAGAAGGGCGCGAGCGTCCAATGCTGCATTACCTGAGAGCCGGTGCTGAACGCTTCTCGGTGATGCCGATTTATCTGTCAAAACTGATGAATAAAGCGTTCCCGATGACCACCACCACCAATGGCTCTGAACGTGCCATGGTACCGGTTGGTGCATACGAGAAAGTGATGCCGCTGGATGTTCTGCCGACTCAGTTGCTGCGCGCGCTGATCGTTGAAGACATGGAGACGGCCATTAATCTGGGTGCGCTGGAACTGGATGAAGACGACCTGGCACTGTGCAGCTTTGTTTGCCCAGGCAAGTACGAATACGGTCCGATTCTGCGTAAAAACTTAACCCGAATCGAAGCGGAGGGCTGAGAATGTTACGTTCAATGCTCGACAAACTTGCTCCTCACTTTGAGAAGGGCGGCAAGTACGAAAAAATGTATCCTCTGTACGAAGCCATTGATACTGGCTTGTACTCACCTCCGAGCGTGACCAACAATACGGCGCACGTTCGTGACGGCATCGACCTGAAACGTATCATGATCACGGTTTGGATCTGTACCTTTCCGGCTCTGTTCTTTGGTATGTACAACATCGGTCTGCAAGCTAACGAAGCGCTGGCAGCCGGTGCTGGTACCGCCATCGAAGGCTGGCGCGAATCTCTGATCGCACTGCTGGGCGGTGGTGCCCATGATGCGGCCAGTATCTGGGACAATATGGTCTTTGGTGCAGCGTACTTCCTGCCGGTTTATGCCACGGTATTTATCGTCGGCGGCTTCTGGGAAGTATTGTTCGCGACCGTTCGTAAGCACGAAGTGAATGAAGGTTTCTTCGTTACTTCAGTGCTGTTTGCGCTGATTTTACCGCCAAGCATTCCGCTGTGGCAGGTTGCTCTGGGTATTACCTTTGGCATCGTGATCGGTAAAGAGATCTTCGGTGGAACGGGTAAGAACTTCCTTAACCCGGCACTGACCGGCCGTGCTTTCCTGTTCTTCGCCTATCCGGCGGATATGTCGGGCAACTCCGTCTGGACCGCCGTTGATGGCTTTTCTGGTGCAACGGCGCTGAGTAACGCTGCTGAAGGTGGTGTTGATTCTGTTATTGCCGGCGGCGTGACGTGGATGGATGCCTTCCTGGGTACGATTCAGGGGTCAATGGGTGAAACATCCACTCTGGCTATCCTGATCGGTGGCGCTGTGCTGCTGACGATGGGCATTGCATCATGGCGTATCGTGCTCGGGGTGTTCCTGGGTATGGTCGCAACAACGCTGCTGTTCAATGGCATTGGTTCTGATACCAACCCAATGATGGCGCTGCCATGGTACTGGCATCTGGTGCTGGGTGGTTTTGCCTTCGGTATGATTTTTATGGCCACCGACCCGGTATCGGCCGCGATGACGAACAAAGGTAAGTTCTTCTTTGGTGCGCTGATCGGCTTTATGGTCGTGATGATCCGTGTGATCAACCCGGCGTTCCCGGAAGGCATGATGCTGGCCATCTTGTTTGCCAACCTGTTCTCCCCTCTGATCGACCACTTTGTGGTTCAGGCTAACATTAAGCGGAGGATTGCTCGTGTCAGCTAATAACGACAGCATTCAAAAGACCTTACTGGTCGCTATCCTGCTGTGCCTTGTGTGTTCTGTAATTGTTGCAGGCGCCGCGGTATCGCTGAAGCCGATTCAGCTGGCAAATAAGCAGCTGGATAAGAACTACAACATCCTGTTGGCGGCTGGTCTGGCCGGTCAGGAAAAAATGGGCCGAGCTGAGATTGAAGCCGCCTTTGACCAGATCACGACCCGTATTGTGAATCTGGATGAAGGCCGTTACGCGACAGACGCGGAGCTGGAAGAAATCAAAGCGGCGGGCTACAACCCGGAAGCTTATGACCAGCGTAAAGCGTCTAAAGATCCGGCGTTATCGGACAAATTGTCGGGCGATGTCGACATTGCCAGCATTAAACGTCAGGCCAAGTATGCTGCGGTATACCAGGTTGTTAACGACGGCCAAATCGAGAAGATGATTTTGCCGGTTCATGGTTACGGTCTGTGGTCCACGCTGTACGGTTTCCTGGCTCTGGAAGGTGACCTGGAGACGGTCGTTGGTTTGGGTTTTTATTCTCATGCTGAAACCCCTGGGCTGGGTGGTGAGGTAGATAACCCATCCTGGAAGGCTCTGTGGAATGGTAAGAAGTTGTATGACGCCGATGGTGACCTGGCGATTCAGGTTGTTAAAGGTAAAGCGGCTTCTGGTGATGTGAACAGTGTGGATGGCCTGTCAGGTGCAACCCTGACCAGCAAAGGTGTGTCCAACCTGGTGCAATTCTGGGTCGGTGAGAACGGCTTCGGCAAGTTCCTGGCGACTGCTAAAGGAGGTGCTTAATGTCTGTTAAGTCCGTATTAACCGAACCTTTATTTTCCCAGAACCCGATTGCGGTTCAGATTCTGGGTGTTTGCTCTGCGCTGGCGGTAACCACCAGTTTGCAGGTGACTCTGGTGATGTGTATTGCTCTGACCTCGGTCACGGCGTTCTCTAACCTGGGGATCGCTCTGATCCGTAACCACATCCCGAACAATATTCGTATCATCGTACAGATGATCATTATTGCGTCACTGGTGATTGTGGTCGATCAGGTGCTCAAAGCCTATGCCTACGAAATCAGTAAGCAGCTTTCGGTGTTTGTTGGTCTGATTATCACCAACTGTATCGTAATGGGCCGTGCTGAAGCATTTGCGATGAAGAACGGTCCGGTACTGAGTTTCTTCGACGGTATTGGTAATGGCTTGGGCTATTCAGTAGTACTGATTGTGGTTGCTGTGGTACGTGAACTGCTTGGTGCTGGTTCCCTGATGGGTATCGAAATCCTGCCACTGGTCACCAATGGCGGCTGGTATCAGTCCAATGGTCTGTTGCTGTTACCACCAAGTGCATTCTTCATTATCGGTCTGTTCATCTGGGCTCTGCGCAGCTGGAAAACCGAGCAAGTGGAAGCGGCTGAGTTCAAGATTCTGCCGAACACTGAGAACGGAGGTCACCACTAATGGAACACTACATCAGTTTATTCGTGAAGGCTGTGTTTGTTGAAAACATGGCACTGGCCTTCTTCTTAGGCATGTGTACCTTCCTGGCTATCTCGAAGAAAATTCAGACGGCTCTGGGCTTAGGTGTTGCTGTTGTTGTGGTACTGGCTATTACCGTACCGGTTAACAACCTGATCTACACCTATGTGCTGAAAGAAGGCGCCTGGGCGTGGATGGGACCAGAGTATGCCTCTGTTGATCTGAGCTTCTTAGGCTTACTGACCTACATCGGTGTGATTGCCGCTATGGTTCAGATTCTGGAAATGGTTCTGGATAAGTACGTACCAGCGTTGTACAACGCTCTGGGTGTATTCCTGCCGCTGATTACCGTGAACTGCGCCATCATGGGTGCTTCTCTGTTTATGGTTGAGCGTGACTACAACTTCGCTGAATCAACCGTTTACGGTATTGGCGCAGGTGTTGGTTGGGCGCTGGCGATCACCGCGCTGGCAGGTATTCGTGAAAAACTGAAGTACAGCGATGTACCAGCAGGTCTGCAAGGGTTAGGTATTACCTTTATGACGGTTGGTCTGATGTCTCTGGGCTTTATGTCTTTCTCCGGCGTATCACTGTAAGGAGCCTGTACTATGGATTTAGAAATCATCCTCGGCGTAGTGATGTTTACGGTCATCGTACTGTCTTTAGTAGCGGTGATCTTAAGTGCACGTGCCAAACTGGTTAGTACCGGTAAAGTAAAAATTCTGATCAATGGTGAAACGACTGTTGAAACAGAAGCCGGTGGTAAGCTGCTGCAAACCCTGGCGGCTAACAATATCTTCCTGTCATCAGCTTGTGGCGGTGGTGGTACCTGTGCACAGTGTAAGTGTCAGGTGACCGAAGGTGGCGGCTCTATGCTGCCGACCGAAGCCTCGCACTTCACCAAAGGTGAAGCCCGCGAAGGCTGGCGTTTGTCTTGTCAGGTGCCGGTTAAGCAGGACATGGTGGTTGGTGTTGATGAAGAGGTGTTCGGCGTTAAGAAGTGGGAAACCACGGTAGAATCTAACCCGAACGTTGCGACCTTCATTAAAGAACTGACTCTGCGTTTGCCTGAAGGTGAAAACGTTGATTTCCGTGCTGGTGGTTATGTTCAGCTGGAGTGCCCTCCATTTGAAATTAACTTCTCTGACTTCGATATCGAAGAACAGTATCGCGGTGATTGGGAACACTTTGGCTTCTTCGATCTGAAGACGGTTAACAAAGAAAACGTGATCCGTGCCTATTCCATGGCGAACTACCCGGAAGAAAAGGGTGTGGTTAAGTTCAATATTCGTATTGCAACGCCACCACCAGGTACCAGTGGTATTAACCCGGGTATCATGTCGTCGTATGTATTCAACCTGAAGCCAGGTGATAAGGTGACGGTATACGGGCCATTTGGTGAGTTCTTCGCCAAAGACACCGATGCTGAAATGGTGTTCATCGGCGGTGGTGCCGGTATGGCGCCAATGCGTTCGCACATCTTTGACCAGCTGAAGCGTCTGAAGTCTGATCGTAAGATCAGCTTCTGGTACGGTGCGCGCTCCCTGAAAGAGCTGTTCTATCAGGATGAGTACGATGCGCTGGCCGCGGAATTCCCGAACTTTGAATGGCATGTGGCCATGTCTGACCCACAGCCTGAAGACAACTGGGAAGGCCTGACGGGTTTTATCCACAATGTGTTGCTGGAAGAATATCTGAAGGACCACCCGGCTCCGGAAGATTGCGAGTTCTACATGTGTGGACCGCCAATCATGAACCAGTCGGTGATCAAGATGTTGGAAAATATGGGCGTTGAACCAGAAAACATCATGCTGGATGACTTTGGTGGTTAATTAGCCACTGTGATTATCCAAAAAACCCGGCTCAGGCCGGGTTTTTTTATGTCTCTCTTATCGGGCAGTCGCTATAACAACGATTTCTGATACTCCCCGGGCGTTTGACCAGTCCAGCGTTTGAAGGCTTTGTGGAAGGCGCTCAGGTCCTGAAAACCCAGCAGGTAGGCTGCCTGAGCAATGGGCTGGTTCCGGTCGTTTAACAGGTTTTTTGCCAGGATGGCTTTGAACTGGCGGATCTCATCCTGAAAACTGGTGCGCTCCTGTTTCAGATGGCGCTGCAGTGTGCGCGAGGTCATATTGAAATGCTGGGCGGTTCGCTCAATATCCGGCAGGTTAGCCGTCTCCTGAGTCTGGAAAAAACGCCACATACGCACGGACAGGGAGTCCTGGGTTTCAATTTTCTCGATCAGAGATTTCAGTTCAGCTTTTAACAACTCCGCGACGCGCGGGCTTGGGTTGTAAATCGGTGCGTCCAGAATGGCTTTCGGGTAGATGACCTGGCTGTACTGCTGATTGAACTTTACCGGGCAGCGAAGCGCGCGCTGGTATTCACTGATATCGCCTTTGGGTGAATGACGAAAATGCACTTCCAGTGGTCTGTTTTCATCACTGTAGTCCCGGTTCATGACGAACACACCAATATTGATCAAGGCTGCAATGTCTTGCTCGGCCACATGACGCATAGTCTCGGCATCGTATTGGTCGCAAAAGATGCGATTGATCGCCCACTCACCTTCAACAATGACCTGAGACGCAAAGGCGTTATTCAAAACAAACTCCAGTGACAGAATGCGCTCTACCGCTTCCTGGATGGTGTTGCAGTTCATCATCAGCTGACCCAGCAGCCCATAGTCCATCGGATGGATGCGTTCGCCAACGTGTAATGCGATCAACGGGTCCTGGCTTACGCGCTCAGCTTGTTGCCAGATTGCGAACAGGGTTTCGACCGGCACCCGCTGCAGATAGAACTCATCTTCACTCAGCGCTTCTGTACGTTGTTCGATATCACGCTGGACGTAACCCATACGCCGCAGCGCATTGGCGATGATGGACAAATAATGAACACTGACCGATGGCGTTCTCAGAGACTGCTTCATATACGTGGCGTTTGTTTTTCTGCCCAGTATACAAAGGGTGAGCTTAAAAGGAATTTAATGCTCTGTTTTGGCTCGATTAGTGTTACCTGGTCTATACCAACGGAGGTTTTTGTCGTGCAATGGCAGTGGATTGTCTTATTTGAACAAGGTCGCTGCTGCTGTAAGCGCGTATCCTCGGTCAGTGGGTGAGTGTTGCTACGGGCAATTGGGGTTGTCGTGCATCGCGCTGCCTTAATTGTACTTAACTGCCTAATGGCCTGAACCGGGTTGACTCGGTTTTGTATTAAAACCTCAGCATACTCACCAATCTGTGACAAAAGCTGACAAGCACGCCCGAATGGAAAACCACTTTGGCATGCTTGGCTAATGTATCGATTGTGTTCGGGCGTTAAGGTTGTCGGACATCAATAACAATAAATAACTGTGGAAATTCTATGAACCTGTTGCGAATCATAAGCGTGTTTTTATCGCTCACCGTATCGCTTTCAGCGCTGGCGGAAAGCTATGTCTATTTAACCAATAACACCGATCAGCCTCTGTCACTGAACATTGAGCAAACCGGTTCGTCGTTGACAAAGGGCGAGCACTGGTGGCAGCTGGCCGATACGGTCCCTCCGTATGCGACGGTACGATTTTTGGAAACAAACCGTGATACTGGCATTAAGTGGGGTAAAACTTACTACTACAACACCACCGTAAGTGCACCGGATGGCAGCCAGGCCGTGTTACAGCAGAAGCTCACCGGCACCTGGAATTTCAGTGATATCTGGCATGGTGTTGCTCAGTCGCCCTGGTACGATGATCGCGGTTTGTATTCAGTGCGTCAGCCATTTGCCGGAACGCCTGCTACCGTGGCGTTTAAAGCAGAAAGTGCTCGCGTAAACGGCGATGATTTTTATTATGTTATTCATCCCGACCCACAATACCCGGATATCGGCAGCTCAAACGAACTGAATGTACTGGCCTACAATGTGTGGGCATTATTGCCGGGGCTGGTGTCTAAGGATGTCAGCGAGCGCTTGACTGAAATCAGTAAGCAGCTTGCGGGCTTTGATGTCATTGTATTCTCAGAGTTATTTGAAAACAGCCGGCGTGAGGATTTTCTGGATCGCATCCGCGCTGAATACCCCTATCAGACACGGGTTGTTGATCGCAGTGGCGCCATTGAGGACGGTGGCGTATTGATTGTGAGCCGCTGGCCGATTGAATATGAAGCGCAGATGACTTTCTCATCCTGCGATGCTGATGATTGTATGGCGGCGAAAGGCGTTATGTACGCACGAGTAAATAAAGGCGGGCAAGCCTACCATGTGTTTGGTTCACACACTCAGGCCTGGACCGCGGCTGAAAATCAGGCCACCCGAGCGCATCAGTTTGCACAAATGAAATCCTTTATTGATCAGCAGAATATTCCCGCCAGCGATGCCGTGATCATTGCGGGTGACTTAAATGTCGATAAAACCAATTTTCCGGCTGAATATCAGGCGATGTTGAATACCCTGAATGCCTCTGAAATTGCCCAGGTTGAAGGCAGCTACGGTTATACCGCAGATAGCCGTATCAACCCCTGGAGTAGCGGCCGACCAGAGTTTCTGGATTATGTGCTGGTGTCGAATGTGCATCTGCAGCCGCTCGCGGCATCATCGAAGGTGCGTATTCCACGCAGCATTGCTGCCAGTGTTTTTACTCAATACGACCTGTCTGATCATTTCGCGATTCAGGCCAGCCTGAGTTTTGATAGACCTTCTAATGACCCAATGGTGACGCTATTTCGGGAATTAAAGGATGGTCGCAGTGGTAAGTGTTTAGATTTTCCCGGCTCGGCTCCTGTAAATGGTTCGCCAGCCGTGATTTATGATTGCGCTGGTGTCGACTGGCAGAAATGGCAATACAACCCAGCAACCGGCTTATTGCGCAATAAAGCCAACCCGGATTTTTGCCTTGATAACAAAGGTGAGCGCTACGCTGGGGGGGGCGTGCATTTATGGCAGTGTGTGGAAGGCAGTGCCAACCAGCAATGGGATTTCGTTGGCAATACGCTGCGACCACGAGTGAATCATGGCGTTGCGCTTGATGCGTTTGGTGCAGACAATAACAGCGCGGCGGGTCAGTGGACGGTTCACGGCGGGGCTAACCAGCAGTGGTACTGGGGGCGATAACACCGCTGATGTATAACACCATCAATGTGTGATCAGGATGGGCGAAAAAAGTCCGGTGAATTGAAGTCAAGTTCACCGGACTTTTCTATCGCTAAACATTGTTCGTTTATTTTAAACTCTGGTTATCCGGGCTATTTATTCAGGTATTCCGGATGAATCATCGGCGCGGCGAAGGCTTTATGCTCTTCAATTTCCTGCTGCGTCAGCCCATTCAGTTCATAAGGAAACACCAGCCAATCGTTGGTTTGGTGGAGGCAGAAATCAGGATTAAAATCAGTGCGGTTGTAGTTCGGCCGCTGCCACAGGGTCGCGACTTTGACCTGTGATGGCATATTGCGTTTGAGCTTAGTTTGCAGGCGATTAATCACGGCCTGAATGTTGTGGCCAGTGCTGAAAACGTCATCCACGATCAGCAAACCATCATCAACGTTGAGGTTTTCCACCAGGTATTGGGTGCCATGCACGCGAATTTCTTCCGGCGATTCCATGATGTCCTGATAGGCGGTCTGGCCACGGTAGGAAGTACGCAGTGCAATATGGTCAGTCTTCACTCCCAGCGTCTGCAGACATTCCTGCACATAAATACCCACTGAGCTACCACCACGCCATAAACCGACGATAAAGGTTGGGCGGAAACCACTTTCAAAGATTGAGACTCCCAAACGGAAAGCATCCTGAATCAGTTGTTCTTCATCAAGAAAGCGTTTTGGCAGTGCCGCAGGGGCGTGTTGTGCTGAAGACATAATGACCGAATCCTTGATTGGCATTAGCAGTTTGATAACCAGGCGGGTATGATACACGACTGACCATGTGGTCAGCTAATGGTTTTTGGCGCAATTCGCCACGATTCACCCGTAACAGAGAGCAACACACACGATGAGCGAGAAACTGTATCTGACCGGACAAAGTCTGCTGGAAGATTCATATCGGCTGGCTGAGAAGGTATTGCTGAGTGGTTTCCGGCCAACGTTTATGATCGCCGTCTGGCGCGGTGGCGCACCGATGGGGATTGCTGTGCAGGAGTATCTGGCTTACCACGGTATTGAGACGGATAACATTTCTATCCGAACATCTTCGTACGCTGCCGGGATCGATAAGCAAGCAAAAACGGTACAGGTGTATGGCCTCAACTATCTGGTGAAGAACATCCGCCATGAAGACAGCCTGCTGATTGTGGATGATGTATTTGATACCGGAAAATCCATCGAAGCCATCATCGATGAATTGGGTCGCCGTGCTCGCCTTAATACACCCCACGATATTCGCGTAGCGGTGCCTTACTATAAGCCAGAGCGCAATAAAACCGAGCGGGTGCCGGATTATTACATCCACGAAACCAGCTCATGGCTGAAGTACCCGCATTCATTGGAAGGGCTGTCGAAGGAAGAAATCCAGCAAGGTCGCCCGGAACTGTACGACATCATCAAGGATCATTTGCCGGGCTAATTGAGCGCACATCGCTTAGTTGTTGTCAGGCTGTGTTGCTGCTTTCAGCAACACAGCAAACGTTAGTCCTTCGCAAACAAGGCCGCTAAATGGCGACACGCAGGCCCGGCGCTGTCCGGGTTAGCCATCACCAGATATAAGTCGATGTAACGGCTGGCATCCTGAGCCATCGGAATGGTGGCCAGCCGCCCACACTTCAGGTCGTCCTCAATCCAGTGCTCCGGTAGCCAGGCAAATGCCAGGCCGCGGCGAATGATATCCAGGCTGGTGCTGGCGTGAGTAACCGTCCAGCGCTGATTAGCGCCGAGCCAGCCACCGTCACGATTGCTGCGCCGGGCGCTGTCTTTGACGACCACCTGGCGGTATTGGCTTAAATCATCGTAACTGACTTCGCGGTTAAGCTGTTGAACGGCGTGTTGCGGATGGCTGACCGGCAGAAATCGCACTCGGGCAATGTGCTGATGCGGACTGCCGCCGGGAACGACGGTCGAAATCAGCAGATCGGCTTTGCCATCATTCAGCAACTCAAGGCCACCTCCCAATACAAATTCGTCCAGCTCTACCCGGGTGTCGGGGTATTCCTGCGCAAACTGTTCCAATACCGAAAACAACCTGGGGTAGGGGTATACCATCTCCAGTGCAATGCGCAGCTGAGGCTCAACCCCTTGCTCCAGCGATGATGCCAGCTGATCAAGCTTGTTGGCTTGTTCCAGCAATTGCTCACCACGTTGCAACAAGATGCGGCCGTGATCGGTCAGGTAGGCTTTACGGCCTTCTACCTCCAGCAGCTGTACGCCCAACTGCTGCTGCAACTTGTGCACGCCATAACTGATGGTCGACTGGCTTTTGTGAATGGCCTCTGAGGCCTGAGCGTAGCCGCCGTGTTCAACCACGGCTTTAAACATGCGCCACTGTTCGAGGGTTGTCTTCATACGGGTTGCTTCGCTTTTATAGAAAGGTTTGAGCAAAATTATGCGATTTTTCTTCGTAATTGGCGAACTTAATATAGCGGCATCTGTTTCATTCACCTCAGGAGTCTGTGATGAATACCTTTGATGCATTAACCCAACGAACGTCGGTTAACTTTTTTGATACCGAGAAGCCAGTGACCCGGCAGCAACTGAGCGAGCTGATTGATTACGCCCAGCACGCCCCGAGCGCGTTTAATATCCAGCATAGCCGGTATCTGGTGGTGACCGATGCGACGGCCAAGCAGCAGTTGCAGGACATCGCTTTTGGGCAGCAAAAAGTCAGCGACGCAGCGGCTGTTATTATTGTATTAGCGGATGAATTGGGTCATCAACGGATGCCTGATATTGCTCAGCGTGGTGTTGATGCCGGTATTTATGATGAAGGCGTACGTGACTACTTCGTCAGTGCCACCGAAGGGGCGTATGCCAGCACCCCGGCGGCCGCGCATGATGAAGCGTTACGCTCTGCGTCTCTGGCATCGATGAACCTGATGACCGCGGCGACTGCTATGGGGTTGGCGACCGGTCCAATGATTGGCTTTGACGCAGCCCGGCTGAAAGATCATTTCCGTATTGCACCGCGTTATAACCCGGCGATGATGATCACTGTGGGTTATGCCAAG
>Ga0255776_10003063_pt1 | contig 18236 bp, 11 predicted proteins | sample 071ome_19_FD_179974 | JGI IMG/M metagenome (GOLD analysis project Ga0255776, IMG submission 179974) | Coastal salt marsh microbial communities from the Groves Creek Marsh, Skidaway Island, Georgia - 071413AT metaG (version 2) | ecosystem: Environmental > Aquatic > Marine > Intertidal zone >... | reverse complement strand
CGGTTTCGAAGTACCCGTCAGACAGATTATGCCAGCTGGCACCGGCATCGGTCGTTTTCCAGACGCCACCACCTGTGGAGCCCATCACAAACATGTGCGGATCGGAGCGATGACCAGCCACAGCCGTCACCCTTCCGCCGCGGGAAGGTCCTACATAGCGGAATTGCAGATCGCCGAACTGCTCGGAGAGCGTAAGCAAATCCGGGGAATCGGCTTGCTGGCCCGATGCAGGCACAACCGACAGGAACAGGAAGATCGTAAAAAGGAGGACCGGGGTACGGAGCATGACAACCGGGGGGCGTATATCGAAAAGCACGGCAACCTACCATTGTCCGAGTCAGCGGTCAACCGGAGATTTTCCACGACAGGATTCACTGTGTTCTGGATGGATCAATGACCCCAAGGGACGTATCATGGCACGTCCCACCTCACGCACTACCATGCTGACCCTGATCAAGAATGCGACCGTCTTTGCTCCGGAGCCCTTGGGGATCCGGCAGGTGCTCGTTGCAGCAAACCGCATCGTCTACGTCGGCCAAGCGGTACCTGAGCTCGATGCCAGGCTCAACGTGGATGAAGTCGATGCCGATGGGGCCCGGCTCATTCCAGGGTTCATTGACCCGCACGCTCATGTCACAGGTGGCGGCGGCGAAGCCGGATTCGAAACCTCAGTCCCGGCTCCCGTCCTGACCGATTACACACGGGCGGGCGTGACAACCGTGGTGGGGCTGCTTGGGACGGACGACCTTGTGCGCACCACATCTGCCATGATTGCACGCATCAAGGCGCTTCGCAGTGAGGGCCTGAGCGCTTGGGGCTACACCGGGGGATACCACCTCCCTCCCGCCACGCTGACCGGTTCGGTTCGCTCGGACATCGTACACGTCGAAGAATTGATCGGTGTGGGAGAAATCGCCATCTCCGATCATCGCTCCAGTCAGCCAACCTTCCATGATATTGTCCGACTGGCTTCGGAGGCCCACGTAGCCGGGCTGATGACGGGCAAGGCCGGCGTCGTCCATTTCCACGTGGGCGATGGCGTGCGGGGGCTGTCCCTGATCCGTGAAGCCCTGGACACCACCGAACTGCCGGCCCGTGTGTTCTACCCGACGCACGTGAACCGCCGAAAGGCATTGTTCGATGAGGCTATTGCCATTACGGCCCGTGGCTGCACCATCGATATCACGGCATTCCCCGTGGAAGAAGGCGAGGATGCCTGGTCGGCTGAGGATGCCCTGGCGCGGTATCTCGATGCGGGCGCCGATCGGGCGCGCGTCACCATTTCGTCGGACGGCGGTGGCTGCCTTCCGGTCTTCGATGAAACAGGCGCTCCGGTGGGACTGGACTATGCCCGGGCTGATGCCATACCGGCTGCCTTTTCAGCGCTGCTTCGGCGGGGACGGTCGATGGAAGAGATCCTTCCCGCCTTCTGCACCAATGCCGCGCAGCTTTTGCGCCTTGCCCACAAAGGCCGGGTGGCCGAAGGCATGGATGCTGATCTGATCATTCTGGACAAGAACCACATGCCTCGCCACGTCATGGCACGCGGGATCTGGCACGTCCTCGATCACCAACCCATCATTAAAGGAACGTTCGAATAACATGCTGGACATGCGGCCCGTGCGAAGTACCGGCAACGCCAAGCGGGGATACCTGATTCCCATCGGCGGTGCGGAAGAGAAGGAGACCAATCCGGTCATCCTGCAGCATTTCGTGGACCTGTGTGGCGGCGCCGAGGCCAATATCGTGGTCTTTCCGACGGCGTCGCGCCTCGAGGACACCGGCGCGCGGTACGTGGACATCTTCAGGCGCCTCGGCGCCGGCACAGTCGACTTCATCAACCTGGACACCAGGGCCGACTGTGAAAATCTGGATGTCCTCAAACGCCTCGATGAGGCCACCGGTATTTTCATTACCGGCGGCAACCAGCTGCGTCTATCCACCATCATCGGAGGTACGCCACTGGGCGACCAGATCCGGTACCTGAATGCCCATGAGGTGCACGTGGCCGGCACGTCCGCCGGTGCAGCCATCCTGCCCGAACACATGATTGCGGGAGGGGACACGGGTCCGACACCCCGACAGGCTGCCGTCACGCTCACACCGGGATTGGCACTGACGAATCGACTGGTCATCGATCAGCATTTCCGACAGCGGGACCGCCTTGGCCGTCTCCTGACGGCGCTGGCCTACAACCCGTATTTCATCGGGCTGGGTGTGGACGAGGACACCGCTGGGTTCATTGATCCCGAGGGCGTCTTGGAAGTCGGTGGCTCGGGCGGCGTGACCATCGTGGACCCTTCGGACCTGGAGTATTCATCCATTGCAGAAACGCGGCGCGACGACGTGGTTACCATGACCAACGTCCGGATCCATATCCTGGCCGCCGGCGATCGGTTCGACCTGAAATCCCGACGCCCCATGGTCCGGGCGCAACTCGAGGCAGAAGAAGACGCCTGATCCGCCTCATCACCCGCTATCGCTATCCTTTTTTCCTTCCAAGTCGCTTCCACCCCATGAGAGTCGTATCCACCAACGTGTTCGTCGGCCCCAACCTGTGGGCTCACTTCCCCGTCATCCGGCACATCCTGGATCTGGGAGTTCTTGAGGATTGGCCCACGCGCAAGCTCGGCGACGGCTTTATCGATGGCTTGATTGATGCGCTACCCGGACTCAAGGAGCATGGCTGTTCGTACGGTGAACCCGGCGGCTTCATCCGGCGCATGAGAGAAGATGAAGGAACCTGGCTCGGCCACGTGCTGGAACATGTGGCCATCGAACTACAGAACGAGGCAGGATCGCACGTTGGATTTGGACGCACACGTTCGACCGGTACGCCGGGCGAGTACAACATGGTATTCGAATACAAGCAGCGGGACGTAGGACTGGAGGCTTCCCGGCTGGGTCAGCAACTCATCCTGCAGCTTCTACCCGATCATGTGAAGGTCCTGCTCGAAGAGCCGCCCGATGCCGATTTCGATTTTGAGGACGAGAAGACCACCTTCATCCGGTTCGCCCAACGCAAGGAATTCGGTCCTTCCACGCAGTCCCTGGTAGATGCAGCCGTGGAGCGGGACATCCCCTGGATCCGACTGAATCAGTATTCCCTCGTCCAGTTCGGACACGGCAAATTCCAGAAACGGATCCAGGCCACCATCACGAGCGAAACACGGCACATCGCTGTCGAAATTGCCTGCGACAAGGAGGACACCCATCGCCTGCTGAACGACCTGGGACTTCCGGTACCACAGCAGGAAATGGTCTACTCGGAGCGACAGGCCGTCCGCATGGCCCGTCGTATCGGGTACCCCGTTGTCGTCAAGCCCCTGAATGCCAACCACGGCCGGGGCGTCTCCATCAACCTGACCACCGACGAGCAGGTAGCCAGCGCCTTTGAGCATGCTCAGGATGTCGGCACGAGCCGAGCTGTCCTCGTTGAGAGCTTCATTACCGGCTTCGATCACCGCATGCTGGTCGTCGATGGCAAACTGGTGGCCGTGGCCAAACGTGTGCCAGGACACGTCAAGGGTGATGGCACACATACCATCGAGCAGCTCGTGGACATCGTGAACGAGGATCCCCGCCGTGGGATCGGTCACGAGAAAGTCCTGACCCGCCTGGAATTCGACCGGCAGGCCATGGAACACCTCGAGAAAGCTGGCTACACGAAAGAAACCGTACTCCCCGAGGATGAGATCCTGTACCTGCGCTCGACCGCCAACCTCTCCACCGGCGGCACGGCCATCGACCTGACCGACGTAGTGCACCCGGACAACCGGGCCATGGCGGTCCGGGCCATCAAGGCCGTAGGACTCGACGTCGGAGGTGTGGACTTCCTGACGGATGACATCTCCCAATCCTACAAGGACATCGGGGGCGCCATCGTGGAAGTCAACGCAGCCCCGGGCTTCCGCATGCACGTTGCCCCCTCCGAGGGCAAGCCGCGCGATGTTGCCGGCGCTGTTATGAACATGCTGTTTCCGGCAGGTACCCCACGGCGGGTACCGATTGCCGGCATTACCGGGACCAACGGCAAAACGACCACCAGTCGCATGCTGGCCCACATCATGAAGGGCGTAGGACACACCGTGGGTATGACGTCCACCGACGGGGTCTACATCGACGGTCATTTGTCGGTCAAGGGCGACATGACCGGTCCGACATCGGCACAGATCGTGCTGCGCGACCCTTCCGTGGACATGGCCGTCCTGGAAACCGCTCGCGGTGGGCTGGTCAAGCGCGGGCTCGGATACCGCAAATCCAACGTGGCATGCTGCCTCAATATTTCAGCGGACCACCTCGGGATGCGCGGCATCGACACCCTGGAACAGCTGGCCGAACTCAAGCGCATCGTTGTGGAAGTGGCTCAGGATGTAGCTGTCCTGAACGCCGATGACGAGAACTGCCTGCGCATGGCCGACCACACACAGGCCGAGCGCATCTGCTACTTCACGCTCAATCCGAACCACGAACTCGTGCGCGAGCACATCCGGGCTGGCGGCATGGCATGCGTATTGGAGCAGGGTATCAACGGACACATGATAACCCTCTTTGATGGCGGCTCCCATATTCCACTGCTTTGGACCCATCTGATTCCGGCCACACTCGAAGGCAAGGCGGTCCACAACGTCCAGAACGCCATGGCAGCCTCGGCCATGGCCTATGCCCTCGGCGCTTCCCTCGAGGACATCCGCCATGGATTGCGAACGTTCGACACCTCCTACTTCCAGGCACCGGGACGAATGAACGTGTTCGACGAACACCCTTTCAAGGTCATCCTGGACTATGCCCACAACCCGGCTGCCGTTGAAGCCATGTGCAAAACCGCCTCTCAGCTTCACGTGGAGGGGAGACGCATTGTGGTACTGGCAGCACCGGGAGACCGGAGGGATGAGGACATTGACGCCATTGCCCGCCATGCTGCCGGGCATTTCGACCTATATCTCTGCAAAGCGGACGATGACCGACGTGGTCGCGGACATGCCGAAGTACCCGAGCGCATTGCCCGCGTGCTGAAAGAAAAGGGTGTCCCAGAGGACGCCATTGAGGTCATCCCGGACGAGCAGACCTGTATCGATGCCGCTCTCCGGATGGGACAGTCTGCTGATCTGCTGCTGATTTTCGGGGACAATTCCACCCGCTGCTGGAAGCAGATCATCAACTTCGATTCGGACGGCGAACCAGTGGATACCGACAATGCCAGTGGCGTCGAGATACCGGATCTGCCGGAAGTAAACGGTTTTTCTACCGAAGGCGTACATCTCATCCGGGATGAGAAAGGTGTTCGCTTGGCCCGCGAAGTAAACGATTGACGCAGGCAGAGCCTCCATGTCCTTCCACGCTACCCTGATCGACTCCCGCCGTCTGACCGGGCCGAATCTGGTCTGGGACAACCCTGGCGCCTTGCTGGAGGTTGAGACGAATTCCGACGCCGTCATCGACCACTGGCGCGCCGAGGTGATTGCACTGCGCGATCGATTGGGGCTGCCCGACATGGGTCTGGCCATCAAGCGTCGCTCCCAGGGGGCATGGTTGGTGGTAGGCGGTCCCGTGGATCAACTCTACGGGCTGATTGAGGCCTCCGAACTGGCATGGCAACGGGCCATCAAACAAATGGAAGGTCAGCATCCGGGCGAACAGGACCTGTCCGGCGTGCAGAAAGAGCTGGACCTTGAGCGACTGGACGCGGTGACCGGGCTACAGGCTGCGGCCTCTGAGCGCGGCGTGACCTTCCTTTGGGATGATGACCATGTCTCTCTGGGCCTGGGCACGGGCTCGCAGACGTGGGCACGCAACGAAACACCTGCTCCTGAGCACGTGGATTGGTCCCGATTCCATGATATACCGGTGGCGGTGGTTACAGGCACCAATGGCAAGTCCACAACCGTGCGCCTGTTGTGCGCCATGACAGATGCCTGGGGCAAAACCTACGGTACCACGTCCACAGACTGGGTCCGGGTGGGCAACGAGGTACTGGACACAGGTGACTACTCCGGTCCCGGCGGCGCAAGAACCGCCGTGCGGGACCCTCGCGTAGAGGTGGCCCTGCTGGAAACGGCACGTGGTGGATTACTTCGCCGCGGCTGCGGGCTGGAAAAAGCCGATGTGGCTGCCGTCCTGAATGTGGCATCCGATCATATGGGACAATATGGAATCACCTCGGTCGAAGACCTCATAGAAGCCAAATTGATCGTCCGCCGACTGGTCTCGGATGACGGTGTACTCGTACTAAACGCGGATGACGAAGGGCTTCGAAGAGCCGCCGCGGGGTTTCCCCAGCAGCATGTGGCATGGTTCACTCTGGGCGAAGAATTGCCCGAGGGCGCATCGGACGGCGTCGTGGTGCGCGAAGGTACGTTGACCCTCCTCTCTTCTTCTTCCGCACCTACTCCGGTCATGGCAATAACGGATATACCGGTCGCGATCGGTGGTGCGGCGGCCTACAATGTAGCCAACGCGGCAGCCGCCAGCCTCATTGCCTACCATCTTGGAATGCCCCTGGAGGCCATCCGATCGGGTCTGCGCACGTTTGAGAGCGACTTCGAGACCAATCCAGGCCGGTCCAACTGGTTCGAAGTGGGCGGCGCGCGGGTCCTGTTGGACTACGCGCACAACCCGCACGGTCTGCGTGCCATCATCGACACCGTAGACCGCATGGTGGAGGCCGCAAAAGGACCCGCGCGCCGGATCATGCTGCTCTCCACCGCCGGCGACCGGACCGAACCCGAGATCCGTGAACTGGCTGCGTTGGCTGGGGAAGCTGGGATTCAAGAGATTCTGGTGGCCGACTGCGTTGGCTACGAACGCGAACTCGGTCCCATGGGCGTGCCCCGTATCCTTGCCGACGAACTGGCACGACATGGACGTGATGTACCCCTGTTCACCTCTGAACTCGCGGGTGTCCATGCCGCACTCGACATGATCCGTCCGGGGGATATTCTGATGCTGCTCGTCAAAGGCGAGCGCAAGGAAAGCCGACAGGCCATCGAAGAAGCCATCAACCGACACCACTCATGATGCCATGCTCCGTTTCATTTACGTGGTTCTTCTGCTCTCAACACCCGGCTGTATGACGGCTCAGGAATCGGCGCTTGTCCAGCTCTCCGGGATCGATTACTCGATCGAGCAGGAGGTCCGCTATGCCGGCGTCAACAACTTCATGGGCCGGCCCATTCGGGGATATGAGGCGCCGGAAGTCATGTTGACCCGCGAGGCAGCCGAGGCCTTGTCCATGGCGCAGCAAGCAGCCCAGGAGCAGGGGCTGTCCCTGCTGGTTTTCGACGGATACCGACCACAGCGCGCCGTGGATCATTTCGTGCAGTGGGGCGCCGACCTGACCGACACGCTTAACCAAGACATCTACTACCCCAATGTCCCCAAGGCGGAGCTCTTCGAACGCGGTTACATTGCTGAGCGCAGCGGGCACAGCCGGGGCAGCACCGTCGACCTGACCCTGACCCGCAACGGCCAACAACTGGACATGGGTACGCCTTTTGATTTCTTCGATGAACGATCCCATACCGAGAATCCCGGCATTACCGGAGAAGCCATGACCAACCGACTGCTCCTCAGGGAAATCATGACGGCTGCCGGCTTCCGGAACTACGTCAACGAGTGGTGGCACTATACGCTCGTTGACGAGCCATTCCCGGATACGTATTTCGATGTGCCCGTTCAGTAAAAAAGTCGGCCGTGAAACGCATCCTGAATCCGAGTACGCCGTAGGTTGCCTTTCCCGATCGAATCCCGCATCGCTTCATTGTTGTCCCAACCAGTTGGTCTACTCATGATCCGTCTCCCGGTTGGAGCGCTGCTTCTCTGCGCCATGCTCCTGCTTCCATCCCCGTCTGCTCTTGCCCAGTCCACCCCTGAGTACTCCGGGCCCATCGGAGCCGAAAACGAGATAACGGCCGTATATGCCAGTGAGGCCCCACGCATTGATGGCATACTGGACGAGGCGTTGTGGACCCGCACCCCGGTTGCCGGCCCCTTCGTACAGCTGGATCCCGCAGAAGGAAGGGCTCCGGCCTACCCTTCCGAAATGCGCATTGCCTATGATGAGAACAACCTTTATTTCGGGCTGAGCTTCTACGATGACAGCCCGGAGGAAATCCGGGCCCGCAATCTGGAGCGCGGCGGTCCGAACGGGAATGACGACATGTTCTGGCTGCTCATCGACACGTATGATGACGACCGGAACGCCTATCTCTTTGAAACCAACGTGCTGGGCACCCAGGATGATGCCATCATCACCGATGAGGCCATGTCCTACTCGGACTGGCAATGGGACGGCATCTATGAATCCGAAGGGCGTATTGCCGACGATGGCTGGCACGTGGAACTGGCCATCCCTTTCAAGACGATCCGATTCGACAACGCCGATGAATTGACCATGGGCGTGGCTATCATGCGTTTCCTTAACCGTACGGGAGAGCGGTCCATGTGGCCCTTCATCCCGCGCGAGTACAGCGCCGGCATCTTCCAGGTCTCCCAGTACGCCACGCTGCGCGGCATCAAGAATGTGGAGCGTGGTCGCAACGTGCTCATCAAGCCCTACGTCATTGCGGGCGCTCAGGAATTCCGGCTTGATCCGACTACGACAGACACGGATACGCAGCAGGATATTGGCGTGGACGTCAAATGGGCGGTCAATCCGAACGTAACCTTGGACGTTACCGTCAATACGGACTTTGCGCAGGTAGAAGCCGACAATGTGCAGCTCGACCTGACGCGCTTCAACCTGTTCTTCCCCGAAAAACGTGAGTTCTTCCTGGAGCGCGCCGGGTTATTCGAATTCGGGGATTCCCGTCAGACGGAAACATTCTTTTCGCGCCGCATTGGTATCACGAACGATATCCTGGGTGGTGCCCGGGTTGTTGGACAGTTCGACCGCTACTCTGTGGGCGCCCTCACTATCCAGACCGCCGAGAACAAGGATCTGGGCATCGATGCGGCCAACAACACCGTTCTCCGAGGCCGCGCTGACCTGCAGGGTCGCACGACAGTGGGCGGCATCTTCACGAATCTGGAGCAAGGCGACTTTTCAAACCGTGCCTTCGGGGCTGATGTACGAAAACGTTTCCTGGGCAACAGCGAAATCAGTGCCTGGTACTCCCGTGTAGAAGACAGCCGGCCCGACCTCTCGGATGCGGCGGGTTCGATCAGCCTCGATATTCGCCGGGCTGACTACGGCTTAGGTGGCTCCTACAAAAATGTGGGTAAGCGCTACAATCCTGCCCTGGGGTTCGTACGCAGGAGGGACATGGTCAGCTACGCCGGTTTCCTCTCCTATAGCCCGCAAGTGAACGGAGATCTGGTCCGGTCCTATTCCGTCAACACCTATGCCAGCCTCATCAATGGTCAGGATGGGGGCAAACAGTCCTCCAGTTACGGTCTGCGAGCCAACGTCCGCATACGGACCAACGACCGACTGGACGTCAGAATCGACAACAACTTCGAACGATTGGACCGTTCATTTTTCATCCGGCCTGATGCCGAAATCCTGGCCGGCGACTACCGAGCGACAATCATATCCGGTAGCTTCAGGACGGATAATTCAAAGCTTTTCTCGACGAGCGGCGGCTATGCCTGGTCACAGTACTTCGGAGGAACGCGCGAGTACTGGGAAGGGGGATTCGGTCTGCGGACAGGCAAGTACCTGAACATGGAAATGGGTATTTCCCACAACCGGTTTGATCTGCCTATTGACAATGGACGGTTCGAAGCCACAACCATCAGCTCGAACATCAACATGGCTTGGAGCCGGGATCTGTTTGCCAAGGCCCTGATCCAGTACGACAACTTTTCGGGCGATATCCAGGCCAACATCCGGATTGACTGGATCCACTCCCCTGGTGCAGATCTCTTCCTGGTCTTCAATACCAACTACAACTTCCACAACGCGGATGATCAGTTTGATCCGCGCGCGCGCCTCTTGAACAACCAGGTCGGCATCGCCAAACTGACTTACGTCATCCAGCTGTAGCGGGAGCTACCGCGTCAGGACAACGGTCCGGTGGGCGATACCACGCTCGGACGTCAGCCGCACCACGTACAGCCCGTCGGCCAGGTCAGAAAGGTCCAGATGGACCCTACCCGGCGCTGCCTGCTGTTCGAAGACAACGCGCCCGAGCACATCCATCACCTGGACCATTGCGTTCCGGTCCGATCCGGTGACGTCCAGGTCAACAGCACCGGTTGAAGGATTCGGCCACGGCGCTGATAGCGAAAGGGCTCCGGGCACGCTGTGGGGACCATCTATCGAGGTAACCGTCGACGGGCCGAACGAAGCCATGACTGGCAGGTGATCCGACGTCCGGGCATAGAAGGAATTGACCGTCACCAGGTTGGTCAGCACGCGTGTTGAGCCTTGCAGCCACAAGGCATCGGCCTCGTTCGAGACGATGATATGATCCAGAAAGGACCCACTTTGAAAAGAGAAACCGCCTGCCTCTTCCAGGGGGAGCGTCAGCACCTCGTAGTCCGCTGGATCGTCAACGAAAGGCTGATAGGGGGATGGCTGGCCATTATAGGTGGATGAGACCAGTTCATCATTGTAGTCGCCGAGGAAGAATACGGGCTGGGAGGCCAAGCCCGTGAAATCGATGTGGTTCTTGATGCGTTTGGCCGCTTCTACCCGGCGTTCGTAGGACGTTCGATCAGAGAATGCCTTCATGTGCACTGTAATGAAGGTCGCGACGAAGGAGGTATCGGGCAGGGTGACAGAAAACTCTGCTTTGAGCGGCGGCCGCCCGGCAAACGCGTAGTCGAATGACTGCAGGATATGGGTTGATTGCCGCAGTTGGAGCACCCGTGTATCCCATATGTACCCGATGCGCTGTTCGCCTGAATCCGTTGCCAACAGACCGGACCAATGATCAGGCAGACTGGCCAGCAAATCATCAAAGCGGTTGGAGCGGGCTATTTCCTGTACGGCCCATATATCCACACCTGACCCTTCAATGATATCCGAGACATTCTCCAGCTGCACGGTATCGTTCGTAGGACCATTCGAGGGGTGTCCGAACCATTCGATATTCCATGTTGCGATATCCAGCGTGGCATCCGATCCCAGATCCTGGATCTGTGCCGATACGGTCAGGGGATACCAGAGGAGCGCAACAAAACAGGCTCGGAAGAATGTCTGCATGGGGAGAAGCTTGGTGAAGACAGGCGCTGCCAAACACGGAGGCCTATTCAAAGTCGGTATTAAGTCTGTAGCGACTGATACGGTTGTTGCCGCTGTCAGCCACGTAGACGATCCGTTGGAAAGTGGCTACACCCATGGGCCGATCCAACTGCATGGCGCCATCACCCGTGCCACCAAACGAAACCGTCACCGGCCGGGTACTAGAGGCGCCGGGCGGTGGGGTCACCCCCTCGACACCCTGGCCTGTGAAGACGTACAGTGAATCCGTGCCGCCATCCGTGACGAAAATGAAGTTCGATCCGTCCGCCGCCACGGTCACATCGGTGGGGTTCGAGAAGCGGAACTCGTCGTAGAGGAAGGCATCGCCCCGCTCGGGATTCGATGCAATCCGAAGTTTGTCCGTATCGGGCTGATAATCTACGCCGTCCGACGTCGGCACGACGCGAATGGAAAGGGCCGCGTATCGCAGCGGACTGAGCGGTGGCAAGCCACCGCCTATCACATCGTCGAGACCACTGGATTGCAAGAGCAGCAGGTGACGCTCCTGGGAGAAGAAGGAGCGCTGCGGCGGATGGACATACGTGGCCACATCGGCTGGAAAAAGCGAGCTGCGCAGGCTTTCGCGCGTCGGATGCAGCGTGACGAGGGACTGAAGGTTCACTCCGTTCTCGTCGAACTCCATGATGGTGTTGTGCGGCAGGATGAACGTGCCACGCGGGTTGACCGGACCGCGCCGGGCTACATAGATGTGGTTGTCGTAGAGGACGCCCACACCCGTAAAGGAGACGTTCTCGTCGGTATCGATGGGGTCTGGCGCGTTGAACTTGCGCGAGTCATCATCAAACGGATGCCAGATCAGATCTCCGAGCGCGGGCGTGCCAGTCGTGATATTATCGAAGCGCAAGACTACGGGCAGATTCCAGACCCGACCATTGAGCAATGTATCCCGTCGCGCGGTTACGTAGGTGCGGAATAGGCGGTCCTGCACCACCGACGTTCCCCCACCCTCAATGGGTATGAAGTTGGCGGGACGGCCGGACAAATCGAAGACATGCAGGCCACGGGCATCCACCACATAGAGGAATTCATCAAACCCCGCATACACGTCCTGGGGCGAATCAAGCGGCAGACCATCCGCTCCGTTCTCGTAGAACGGGAAGAGCGGCACGTACTCGACTTCGTTCAGCAATTCAGGATCATTGCGGCCGGCCTCGAAAATCTCGTCCGTGACGTCGTCCTGTTTCGAGCCCAAGATCGCATCACACCCCGCCAGGACAACCAGCAGGAGGACCAACATGCCATATGTAAGGCGGTTTGTCATATCGAGAGGTTCAATCCGAAGCGGTGGACATTGCCAAGCCGGGCCATGCGATTGAAACCATAGTCGATACCCAGCTTGCGGCTGCCAAACGGTAGCTCGAATCCAGCTCCCATGCTGGGCGCATCCATCTCCTCGACCCCGAACCGATAGCCGGCACGAAGGAAGAACATCCGATTGAAGCCGTACTCGGCGCCCAGCGTCCAGTACTCGGCGTTGTCGTTCGGGTTGTTCAGCTGGGCAAGGGCTGTCAGGCTGTTGCCCCCATTACCATCGAGGATATCGTAGGCAAAGCCGAGATGGAAGGTCGTAGGCGGTGTCATGGCCTCAAAGTCCGACTCGATCCGGACGGGATCATTGGCGATGACGGGTCGGGACAATTCGCCTTCGGGTCGACCATCGAACCCAAAGTTGCGGACGGCCACGGCCATACGCGCGCCGGTCGACCCGACCATATAATGCACGCCCATGTCAAAAACGACAGAGCTGGCCGTGAGACCGGCCACGGATTCCTGGATATACTTGGCCGTGATACCATAGGAGAACAGGTCGGTCAGCTGCTGCGCCAGCGTGAAGCCGGCAGCCACGTCAATCAGACGGAACGTCTCACCCGTTCCCGAGGGCTCGAACTCGGTCGTGACCTTCATCTCACCGGAGTTCATGGTCTGCAGGCTGGCGCCAAGGGTGATGCCTTGCGGCATGCGGTAGGTGACACCTACGAAATCCAGGGATACATCCACGAAATACGCCGTGTGGTGAAAGCCGGCCTGGATGCTGGGAAGCCGGGCGGCCAAGGCTGGATTCCACACAAGGGCACTTACATCATTGGCATCGGCCACCACACTTTCGCCCAAGGCCGCCCCTCGTGCATCCACGGGTACCTTGAGGAACTGAAAACCGGATGTGCCGGCCCGTTCCCCACCCAGCGTGGGCAGGAGCTGTGCTCTGGCCGAGGGAACAGCCAGAACCAAGAGGAGCGCTATGACGATGATACGGTTCATCAGAAGCGGAACGAGAGGCCGAACATGATGTGTCGCTGCGGCAGGAAGCGGGCTGGGTTGAATGGAGGCAGACCGGACGTATTGGGGTCCTCATACCGCGGATCCCGCATGCCGGTCGGGACATCGTAGTCCGGATTGCCACGCAAGGCAATGAAATCGGTCGTGGCCGGATCCACGTCGGGATAGGCCTTGCCCGTCACCGGATTGATGATGATGCTGTTCATCTGATTGAACAGGTTCGTGATCTCAAGGGAGAGGCGCAGGTCCGTTCCGGCCATGGTCACGGTCTTGCGCATACTCAGATCGAACCACCACCACATCGAACCGATCTCTGAATACCGGTCGGCTGGATCCGACACGGTGGCATAGATGGGGCGCCAATCCTGTTCGCCTGAAAACGGGTTGACCTCGTTCCCCTGGAATTCAACCGGGGTGTAGCGCTGTCCGCTGCGAACCGTGCTGGAAATCAACGCAGAGATTCGATTAAGACCCTTGATACCCCAAAGCGGGCGATCCCGGTCGTGTTGAAAGGTGAGGGTCGACTTCAAATCGAAAGGACGATCCCAGGCCAGGGGCGTTTCAAACGTGTTGTCGATGTCCCCGTTGGCCAGAAAGTCCGAGAGGGCATCGTTGTTGGTACTCGAGAGGCCGGTAGCCCGGGAGAACGATGCAGCCACCTGCCCGCTGAAGCGATCTCCTACGCGTTTCAGATAGCTGACTTCGATACCACGGACACGGGCGAAATCTCCGTTTATGCGGAACGCACGGAGCACTTCGCGACCCGTCGGGTCGGGCACGATCACGCTTTCGACCGTGATGAAATCGAATTTGTCCCGCCAGAAGGCGGTCACGTTCAGGACGTCATTCGATGTGAACTGCGTGCGCAAGCCCAGTTCATAGGAGATGTCCACCTCGGGATCCAGGTTCGGATTACCCAGATCGGAAAAGAACGAGCGGTCCTGGAAGAAGGGATCCAGACCCGTGTAGACGAAGGTCGGGTGCGGCAGCTTGGTCGAGTGGCCGTAGTTGAAGAAAAGCACCCGGTTCTCCGTTATCGGGAAGGAGACCCTCAGTTTCGGAAGCAGACGGAACTTGGTACGCAGACCAAAGAGGGCAACCGACTCGTCTTTGTAGTCCTTCCGGATCGTATCCAGAATCGGTGCCTGTGTGTTGTCAATCAGGTCGTCCACGTACCTTCCCGGGGCCCAGTATTCGAGACGCAGGCCGGCGTTGGCAATCAGGCCGCGGTAACGGATCTGGTGGGTGCCGAACACCGCGCCGCGCCGGGGCTTGACCCGCCAGATGTCCGACGAGTCCCCGAGACGCCCGGTGCTGGCTCCATCGCTTGTGCCAATCGGTGCCCCCACCCACGGGCGGATGACATCAATCCACTGATAGTCGTTGAATTTGGACTCGAAACCGACGCTCAGACGATTATTGAGATCCTTCGAAAACCGCGTGTAGGTAGCCCTAAGGGTATACTCTTCGGCGAAATGATCGTGGAATCGGGTGGCAATACCCCCGTTATTGATCAGGCCGGGACCGGGCAGGACGAACTGGGCAGTCGGGTCGAGCGGGTTGCCCTCACTGTCCACGAACAGGTTGGCCGGGTAGGTCACGATGGAGAACGGATCCAGCTCCGTATCCACGTTGTCCGGTCGCCAGTTCCGGCCGTTGGCGTCCGAGCGCAGCCGGGTGAAGAGACGACTGAACTGTACATCGTAGAAGGACTGTTCGTTCAGAACGTGCGACCACTTCAGGTACGATATGATATTGTCGTGGGCAAACGTACTGGCATTGTCCGGCTGCAGGACGAAGGCATACTGGAATCCAGGCGAAATGACCGCCTCATTTCCCGTTACCTGCAGCATGCGGGTATTCTGGTTGACGGTGAGCGAGCGCTGGTAGGATCCTTGCAGCTTCTTGCCGGGAGCCACCTCCCATGTCAGTTTGGAGATGCCGTTCCACCTGTTTCCGGTACGGGGCATGAAGAACGTGCCGTCGACAAGGGAGGTACGTACCTGTTCGGGCGTGGCCGTGGCGCGGGTGAATCCATCTGAAAGCTGAACCTGACCCGACAGGAAAAAGCGCAGCTTACCGGGAATGATGGGACCACTCAAGTTGGTCTCCCAGATGTCTTCCATGAAGTTGCCCTCGGCATCCCTGTTGAAGCCGAGGTTGTCCCGCTTATGGGAAAAGAAGCCCTGGAGCTGGTCGGTTCCATCCTGGGTCTGTACAGCCACGATCCCTGAGGTCACGTCTCCGAACTCGGCGCCGATACCACCGGTGGTGACTTCAATAGAGGAAAAGGCATTGGAACCGACATCAAGCCCGAAGCCGGTGCCCGCCAGCGGATCCTTGGCCGACACGCCATCCACATAAAAACCTGTTTCGGATGCACGACCGCCCCTGATGTATAGGCCCGTGGGATCCCTTACGACACCGACCTGAGTGGCCACTGCCTGCTGCACATCCCTCAGCGGCGCCAATTCGAGTTGCTCCCGGGAAATAGTGGACGATGAGGAGGAACTCTCAACATCCACCAGTGGCTTCTCCCCCACGACCACGATCTCATCCTCCGTCGAGAGTACGGCCAGACCCAACTCCACGTTGAGTTCGGTTGTCTCTCCGTCCCGAATCACGATCTGGGTGAAGAGTTTGGTCTCGAATCCGATGAAAGAGACACGAACCGAATATTCGCCCGCCCGCAGGTTCGGAATCTCGAAGCGTCCGTCCATGTCAGTGGCTGCCCCGCGGGATGTCCCCACGACGATCACGTTGACACCCGGCAATGTTTCACCGGATTCAGCATCCAGTACACGACCGGCCAGGATACCCTGGGCAACCGACGGCAATGCCGTGACCACCATCAGGAGCAGGAGGACGATATGAAAACGACCCCTCATCATTGCGGGAAACCAAGGCTTTCCAAGATCAAGTGGACGGCATCGCGGGCTGCATCCGGATTGTCGTCTGCCCCGATGACCAGCGGCGAACCATTGGCCTCATTGACCAGAGGAATCGAGAAAAGCGCCACCCGGCGATCATCACTCATCGATGCAATGGTGGAGGGACCCGGCCATATGCCACGACGATTACCAACACGGGTGATGTATTGGAATTGGGCGTCATACAGGGGGATAAGGGCTGAGCTGCTGGCCACATAGGGCAGCGTGTTGATGACGAAGCCGTTCATCTTGAGCTCAGGCAATGGTTGCGCTACACCGGGCAAGGAAGCCGTCGTCGAAACGGGTGAACGGGAAAGCAGCCGCAGCGTCTGACGCAGGGAATCAGGAAAGGTCGTCAGGCTGTTCAGTGGCAGGAGCAGCGTAGCCGCGTTGGTCGCAATTTCCTCTGGATCGACGGGTAGCTGGATGGGCGAATGGACCATCATCTTGCCTCCATTCTCGAAAAAAGGTTCGAGAATGGGCGCCACAAAGGGAAGATTATTGCCTGTAATCTGATCCGTGGTGGAAGAAGCCACCCAATAGATATAGTCATAGCCCTGCATGAACCGTTCAAGCGAAGGCTGTGCGGTTGGAGGCAGGAGTCCGGAGCGTGGGAAATTACCTGAACTGCCGGTCGTGAACGGTGTCGTGATATCCCAGATGTCGACGGGCGTACCAGCAGGCAGGTACGAGCGCAGCAGATCAAGGTGATAGGCGCTTACCACGGGGTGCGTGGCCCGACGGAAGTCATTTACGTATAACACGTTGCTGGTCTTCCCTTTCACGAACCAGGAATACTCCACACGAACCGATGTCGTATCGGTCTGGTCCGCTGCACGGACATACAGTGTGTTCACGTCATTGATGCGGACTCCGGGTACCGTCACCCCCGTCGATTCGAATCCGCGCCCGGCAAAGACCTGTGCATCCACCACGTGGCCCTGGGCACCCGGCTCTGTCTGTGGAAGCACGAACGTGGCCAAGCTGACATCCGGCGGCAAAGCCACGTAGTTCAAGGAATCGTTGAAACTGACGTCGATGCGCGCCAGGTTCGAATCGCCGTCGGGATCCTCGGCCACCCAGCCGATGGACATCACATTGAACGTCGTATCGGGTGGCAGGTCGAAGGGGCTGATCCGGATGGTCGGCGGCGAGTTCTGGATCGGATAGATGGTGCGTGCTGGGCTCGGGTCCGCCAGATCTTCCTCGTCCACTGCCCGAACTTCGAACACCACATCGGAAACACGGTCTCCCCTGCGAATGGGCAAGAGAAAGAGTGAATCCGTCGTGGTGGTAAAGGACCACTCCTGCCCCTCTTCACCAAGCAGCTGATCGAAAAAGCGTACTTCGTAGCCCTTCACGAATCCATCAGGATCGTCTCCGCTCCACGTAATGCGCACCGTGCTGACCAGACGCTCGTCGTCTCCCAGGTTGTCCAGGAGCGAGGCGTCCCGGACGCTGAGCTGCGTATCGGGCGGTTGGTTGGCATTGGGATTGCCGCTGATGCTCGAATCGCACGAGACGAACAAGAGGGCCATCATCACAATGGCGGCTATGGAGTGGCGTGTATTCAACTGGTTTCCATCGCGCCGGTCTGGCGGGCGGGCGCAGGGTACCCGCGCCCGCCCGCACGCTCAACCGGCAAACAGGATTACTTCATCAGAAGCATCGTGCGGGCCTGCGTATCGACTCCGTTGGAGAGCTGATACATGTATACACCGCTGGTCAGCTGTGAGGCATCGAACGTCACAGAGTGCGTTCCCGCCGCCATCTGACCGTTGACGAGCGTAGCCACTTCGCGGCCCAGCATATCGTAAACC
>Ga0255776_10003060_pt1 | contig 18241 bp, 22 predicted proteins | sample 071ome_19_FD_179974 | JGI IMG/M metagenome (GOLD analysis project Ga0255776, IMG submission 179974) | Coastal salt marsh microbial communities from the Groves Creek Marsh, Skidaway Island, Georgia - 071413AT metaG (version 2) | ecosystem: Environmental > Aquatic > Marine > Intertidal zone >... | reverse complement strand
AAACGGCCCAAGCTCTGCACCGTACAGCTGTCTCGTAAACACCTTCCAGGCCATGACTCCTATTCACTGGGAAAACTCTGCCGCGCCCTAGAGATCGAGCTAGAAAACCATCACCGAGCGCTGGATGACGCAAAAGCAGCTGCACATATATTGCAACTTGTGAACGAAAAACGAGGGGGATAAACAAAAAACCCCAAGCTTACACTCAGGGTTTCTTTGTTATTAAAGTCTAATCGTGCGGTTAAAATAAGCTTTTCAGTTTTTCTTTGGCTTTCTTTTCTAGCTCTTTCTTTTTCTTATCCGCTTCCGCCTTGGCTTTGGCTTTAGCTTCGGCCGCTTCTTTATCCGCCTTGGCTTTCGCTTCTGCTTTTAACTGGTCTTCATAGCTAGACATCTCTGACTTCGCCAAGGATTCTAATTTCTTAGTCGCATCCGATAAATTGCCTTCCGCTAGATTCATATCCTTCAATTGCGATTCATAATTGCCGGCGTAACCTAGCAGTTTTTCATTCAGCTTTTTCTTCAGATCGGCTTCCAGTTCTTTTTGTTTTTCATCAATACGATCGTTAAAGGCCGATTGAAGTTGCTTATCTAGATCACTGCGAATGTTCATGCTCGGACTGGTGACCTTACCATCAGCACTCACTTCCACATTGAACCGACTGACTTTATCTAAGGCAGCGTCCATTTCTTTCGCTAACATGGTGCGGTCTTTCGTTGAGAACGTGGTGTCTTTAAATAAAATGTTCGAACTTAAGTCCATCTTACCCTGACTAAAGGTCACACCACCCTGGGCGTAGGCACTGGCTTCATCCATATATAAACCCGCCAAACCCAACTTAACTTTGTCCAAATCCCATTTTTCCATTTGCAGGTCGAACACATCTTTACCCGGAGATTGACGATGATCCATAACACCGGTAACTTTTAGGCTTTGAATATTTTTAAGGTTAACACCATTAGCGAATAAACGGGTTGGCTGACCGACTACATCCTGTTGGTGGCTAATGTCCGTTACGTTAACGGCCACCTGACCTAGTGAAGGTTGCCCCTTAAACTGAGGCAGGCTCATGGTAAAAGTTAGCTTTTTAACCCAAAAATCCGGTTGCGGGCGATCCGTCGGAAAGGTCACAAAACGGCCTTCTAAGCGTTTTTCCTTAAGTGCCTCTTTCTCAGCCTTGGCCTCTTCGTCCACCAACAGCGGGCGAATTTTTTCATAGTACTCCAAAGTCGTCGCTGCATAGCCACCAGCGTCACCTCCAAACAGCAAAGCGGTTAAATTACTCGCACCCGCACCGTCTAATGTGTACTTGCTCTTTAAGTTATCCAAGTCTTGCTTCGGGGCGACTTTTAAATCCGACCACTTTTGTTTTAGATCTGACTTGCCGTTTTTAATCGCAGACTTCGCAGCGGCAATCGCCTGCTTGTCTTTCTTAAACTGAGCTTTCAATTCGTCTAACGCTTTCTTGCGCTGCTTGAAATCGTCTAGGCTTTCGAACTTCCCTTTGAGAATGGTATTAAGTTTCACTTCGTACTGTTTAATGTCCGACTCGGTCGGTAAATCCGCTACCGCCTGCTCAATGGCGGTTGAATGTTGCTGGTAAGCCGTTTCTAAGGCTTCGCCACGTTCAACGGTTAATAATTTTTCACGGGCAAGAATATCATCCGCAGAGGGCAGTTCTGAGCTTTTGGCATCGGCTTTCGCTTCACCCGTTTCCGCCTTAGGCTTATCTTCTTTCTCGTCTTCTTCTTTTGGCTTTTTGGCTTTTGCAATCGCACCCGATACGCTACGCGGTGTTCCCATGGCCACACCTTCTAGACTTAACTCAGGAATGATGGCTTGACCCAACAACAAGGGGAATGGCTCAATATTGGCAACCGCCGTTTCAAAACTCACCATGTTGGTCATGGGCGCATCCGGATCGGTAATCTGCACTCCTCGAATATTTAATGACAGCGGGCTGAAGCCAAAACTTACATCCTCCACCTCTACCTTGGCCCCTACCGCATCTGAACCAAAACTTTCAATCGCCATTTTAATTAAAGGGCCAGCGGCAAACGCCCAAAAACACACCAACAATCCCGCAACGACAATAAAGCCAGTAAGGCCTGACCAGCGAATCCATTTCAACATGATTAGCCCTCCAACTTCTCGTACACACGGTAAAACTTACTGGCTTTGAGTATCTTAGTTATTTTCAATTTCTCAAACCACGCCATCACTTTATGGCGATACACTTTAATCAAACCAAAGCTTAAAAAATAAACCGGTATAAAGGCCACAAGCGAGATGGCAAAACCGCCCATGAGTAGAGTGTGATTAAATTTGAACGCACGCCATACATCACTTTGATACATTGTCGTCCAAGTGGTTTGCAGGTCTGGAGATGCCAGTAACCACTCACCAAGATCGATCGCGAATGGATCGACTAAAAATGCGATTAACGCCCAAAGAGCCGACCCTAAGAAAAAGGCACTCAAGTTGGTGCGAGTGATAAACACGACGAGCAATATGATCAGGTTGTGTAAACTAAAGAAAGGCGTTAACCCCCAAAACAACGCAAAGGCAAAGCCCACAGCCACCTGCCCTGGGGCTGCGTCACCGTTGAGCAGTTTCAAAAATTTGGCCAGCATACTTAACATGGCATCGTCCTTTTGTCCTGTTACTGTTTTAATCGAATGAATGGGATGGCCGCATTGTAACCAAGTATGGGCCATTTACCCACTCATTGAACTCGAATGCATTAATTTGTGGTTAGAGAATAGCTCAGTTTGTTCTAATATGGCTCAACTGGACTTATTATTCCTCACCACCAAGTGGTTGATCACGCCAACGTACGCACAAATCGAATAACGTCTCGATACACTGGGTTTAAAAATCGAAACAAGGGCGAAAGCGCACCCACCAAGTGTCTGTGATTAGTTTGTGCATAAAAGTGAGTTTCACACCGCACGGCCAAGCGCTCCAACTTTTCAGCCATCCGTTGCGTATGATAGGGGCCCACTGTCACGTCTTTTTGACCATGTATTAATAAATGAGGAGGCATACCCCTAACCGCTTGAACAATTGGGTTCGCGTCATGAGGATTACAAGCAATATTGTCACGCTTTGGATGATCATCTTCATGGGGAGTCACTGGATCAAATTTTCCAACCACCAAAGGGTCATCTAATGGTAAATCGTAAGGCCCCGCTAAACCGACGATTCCTTTCACACAAACCTCATCAAATTGTTCATGTGCCAACATAGCCACAGTATGCGCCCCTGCGCTATGGCCAATTAACACCACATCCAAGCCCTTATCCGACGCTACCTCAATATCGCTCAACAATCGAGGAAGTGCACCTAATGCCTTCGCCACATCATCAACGAAATGGGGATACTGCACCTCGGGATACAAACGATAAGTGGGCACAGCCACGATAAATCCTGCATTCGCCAGCGCCGTACCGGCGAAACGATAGTCGTTTTTATGCCCGTCATCCCACGCACCACCATGAACAAATACGAGCACAAGGTGACTATTGGGTGTCTTAGGTAAATAAACATCCAATTTATGCCGAGGGTTCAAATCATAGGCTAGGTTTGAACGCATTCGAACAGAAGAAAAACGCGCCCATGTATTCATAAACCACAATGGACGCCAGGCCAACAGCATAATAAGAATAAAAACACTCACTAGGGTATAAGCTAACCACATGGCCATTCATCTCGAATCAGTTGAACTAATTGCTCAATTTTAATGTTACTCAATTGGCGGTAATCGAAATACGGTGTAATCACACAATTCAATTCATGATTCACTGCAAAATCATTATTAACACGCCGAGTGCCCGATCTGGGCTCCAAGCCAAGCTGAGAGGCATACTGCTTTCCCATCACCCAGTGCAATACCTGCGGTGGTCCACCCAAAAAATCACGAGACTGCCAAATGAGACGTGTGCCACTGTTTTTTTGAAGCAGTTCATTGTCACGGTATTGTTGCCATGTACTCGCTTGGCCTTGATATATAGAAAACACACTCTTGGCGTAAACGTTGAAAATTTTCCGCCAATGATTTCCGGTAAAATGCCCAATGGCCAGCAAATCTCCCGCAACGACAGGCAAGGTATCCTCAATTTCATCGTAAGGCGCCATCAGTGGGCAATGCTCGCACCACACCCAAATCTGTTCGAATACCCCCAGCCGCCAAGGGCCTTTCGAAGCAGGGCGTCCCTGCTCAATGGCATTATCTCCTAGACCCGACAGTGTCACAGCCACCTCTTATGTTCACACTGTAAATAGAAGACGCATTATAACCACCATTAACGTTATCGTGACGACAAATATTTTTCACTTCTCTCTCGGACACAGGCCTATAGAATCCACCCTTTTTAAAGCATTCCTTATATCGCCATGACCCCACTCGAAACGAACGCCTCCTTGCTCACTCCCACTTCGGGCGCAGAGGAGCTTTACGACCGTATTTGTAGCGGGCTTTTGGATAAAGGCTATTGCATTGTGCCCGATGCACTGCCAATGGACGTGTCAGTCCCACTGTTAAGTCGTGTGGTCAGCTTAAATAATCAAGACTATCAAACAGCAGGCACGGGGCGTGAGCAACAACATCAAGTGAACCACTTTGTACGTCGTGATCAAATTCACTGGCTAGATGATCAACAGGCCGATGAGCGTCTGTGGATCAATTGGATAAATGGCTTAAAAGATGCCGTCAATCGCCGTCTCATGCTAGGGCTATTCAGCTACGAAAGCCATTTCGCCCGCTACGAACCTGGCGCGTTCTATAAAAAACATGTGGATGCATTCAAAGGTAGTAAGAGTCGAGTTCTGAGTACCGTTCTGTATTTAAATCCCCAATGGCAGGATCAAGATGGTGGTGAATTCGTCCTATACGACGAGCACAATCATGACAAAGTGATCGAAACCGTATTACCTCGATTTGCCACATTGGCCGTCTTTTTAAGTGAAGACTTCCCTCATGAAGTGCTACCTGCAAACCGTACTCGTTACAGTATCGCAGGGTGGTTTAGGGTCAACGGCTCGGTGGGTAACGTCATAGACCCACCGCGATAGAGCCCTTTACACCCGTTCCTGTTTTACCCACACCGGGCGAGATCATCACGCTCTGTGTGGGCTTTTTTCTTAATTTGCCTTTGTTTTTCCCTTTAAGGCAGCCATAATTCCTTCGTCCTTGATTCACTCAACTATCTGAAGTCATCGTGCCTCACGTTAAACACGCTTTAATACATGAATTAATTACGCTCATTCAGCAAGACATTGCCGAAGCACTGGCCGCTGCCCAAGCGGCACATGATGGCGCCACACACGAACAAAGCAAAGCCGAAACCCAATACGATACCTTGGGCTTAGAACACGCCTACCTAGCCCATGGACAAAGTCAGCGTATAGAGCAAATGCAGCTCAGTATTCTTAAATTGAACGGCCTGTTAAAAGAGCTCACAGAGGAAAGTCATGAATTTGAAGAGGCTTACTTGGGTGCCATTATTGAATTGGCCGATGAATCCGACGCCAGCCCGACTACCACTCTGTTTTTCGTGCCCGCCGGCGGCGGCTACACGCTTAAGTCAGACAGTACTTCATTGAATGCTATTCAAACTCTCACCCCTGACGCGCCTTTGGCAAAAGCATGCTGGGGCTTGGGGGAAAACGACACCGTTCAACTGAATCACCGCACATTTCGAATCTGCACCATTCGCTAAATCAACGCCTTTTCAGGAATCCCCCCCTGTTTTCGTACCTAAATAAAAGCCATTTATGGCACTCCATCGACACCGTTTATTGAAACCCATTAATTTGCACTGTTCCATCTAAAGCGCTTGGGTTTCGTAGTCGAGCTTGCTAGAGTCGAAAGCCAAGTTAAATAATTCAAATAACAAAACCCTAGGCACTTATATGAACAAACCATTTGATATCGTCATCTTTGGCGCCACCAGCTTCGTCGGTGACATCCTAACTGGCTACATGATGGATCAATATGGCAGCGACGGCGAAGTAAAATGGGCCATGGCTGGTCGCAGCGAATCCAAAATTAATGACATCAAGCTTAAGCGTGGCGCTCAAGCCATCCCTCATATTATTGCTGATGCCGATAATGAACAGCAGCTAAAAGATATGGTGGCTCAGACCCGCGTCGTGGTCTCTACTGTCGGACCTTATGCACTTTATGGTGAGCCACTGGTTAAAGTGTGCGCTGAAAGCGGCACAGATTACTGCGATTTAACCGGTGAGGTACAATGGTATAAGCGCATGATGGACAAATACGAAGCCACGGCCAAACGGACCGGCGCTCGTATCGTTCACTGCTCAGGCTTTGATTCCATTCCATCTGATATGGGTGTCTACTTTTTACAAGAACACGCAAAGGCCACCACAGGTGAATACTGCCAAGAAATTAACAACCGCGTAGCCAAACTAAAAGGCGGTGCCAGTGGAGGCACCATTGCCAGCATGGTCAACATCGCGAAAGAAGCCGCCAGCGATCCTGCGCTACGCAAAGAGCTGCAAAACCCTTACAGTATTTGTCCAACTGGGCACCCTTATCGTGAGCGCCAAGCGAACATCAATGGCGCGCAGTTCGATGAAGATGTAAACGCTTGGATTGGCCCCTTCGTTATGGCAGCAGTCAATACACGCGTCGTCCACAGAACCAACGCACTACTCAACCATCGCTACGGCACCGAGTTTAAATACTCCGAAGCCATGATCATGGGCAAGGATAAGAAAGGCAAAAGTCGCGCACGTAACATGGGATGGGGCTTAAATGTGTTCATGGTTTTGGCAGCGTTAGCACCTAGCCGTTGGATACTTGAAAAATTCGTGTTACCCAAGCCTGGCGAAGGTCCATCACCGAAAGAGCAATTAGAAGGCATGTTCGATATGCGCTTTATCGGTAAAACACCCTCAGGCAAAACGGTTCAGGCCAAAGTTACCGGTGATCGTGATCCAGGTTACGGCAGTACCGCAAAGATGCTAGGGGAAGCGGCCATCTGTTTAGCACAAACGGACAAAGAGAATCATGCCGGTGGGTTCTGGACTCCCGCTAGTTTGTATGGTGAGAGGCTCATTAAACGCCTCACAGCGTTCAGCGGATTAACGTTTGATGTCCAAAGCTAACCTAAAAAAAGGCCTAAATGCTGGCCCTAAAGAAAGTGCTTGATTAAAATGGCCTCTCATTTGAGGCCATTTTTTATGACGACATTAAATGCTCCAGTCCGAGCCCATGTTGAGCATGCTGAAGCGATTTGCAGGCTCCTCAACCTTTGTTACCGCGGCGATGTAGGCTGGACGAATGAGCATAGTCTTGTCGACGGCATACGTACAACCGTTGAAGACGTCCAGACCGTTTTAAGCCAGGATCACCAACATTTTTTAATCTGGCTAGATGAAGGAAAGCTATTAGCCTGTGTGTGCTTAAGCGAAGCCGAAAATCACGCTGAGTTCGGTACGTTTGCCGTGCAACCCGAGTTACAGAACCAAGGCTTGGGTAAACAGATCATGGATTATTCAGAGCAATACGCCAAAAATACCTTAGCTAAAACAGCCATGCAAATGTGGGTTCTGTCTCCTAGAACGGAGCTCATGGCTTTTTATGAGCGGCGTGGCTACACTCACGTGAATGAAATCAAAGCCTTTCCTGCTCACCTCAATGTGGGCACACCAAAGGTTAGCAATCTCACAATGCAGATGATGACTAAAGCTCTGTAAAGTACAAAAAATAGTAAAGGCCCCCTATGACCATCGTACATAACCGCATTTTGGACACGCTCAAAGAATTGACTCAAATGGCCATGGAGGCCGATGGCATATTAGAATCCCTTGAAAATAATAACCTAGGGCGCTTTTCATCAATCTTCCCAAAACATGGGCTATTTAACGCAGAAGCGAAACGCTTTTATCCTTACATCGAAGAACTCGATGCCGATTTAAAGAATCTCCCTCAAGACATGCAAGACCCAGCATTTGAACCCCTACTGACAGACCTGATGAAAAAAATTGAAGTGGTGGGTCAGGTGTTGGCCAGCTTTCATGAAATTCGCGACGACGAGCCCAGCCTACCCTAAAATTTGGATCGCCCTACATCCGCTAACTTCATCAAAATGCGCTAGGCAAAACCGGATAATAAATATCACCCCAGTTTTCTTCTGGCGCATGCAATAAAATATCGATCATTATCGGCACTAAGCTACTTAATAAGGCGACACCATCTGAGACTTGCTCTCGATTCACCTGGCTTTGGTACGTTGCCCCACCATGCACCAGTTGGTTACGCAACACAAATAAGCGATCTAAGACAATGGCCAACAAAGGCGATACCTGTTGCCGACTCAGATGATTCAACGCTGACACGCTTAATTGATCAAATTCTGGCTTCCACTGTTCATCGCTTGGATCGCGACGTTTTGCCGCCCAAAAGCCATGATATACATAGGGGTTTCTTATTAATGCCTTTACAGGCCCTGAATAAGTTTCCCATAAGCAGGCGTAAATTTTTTTATCGCAGTCATGCTGTACCAATTTATCGATGAAACGGGTAAAAGCGAAACGCTCGGCGAGAGATTCACTCCCGCCTTCATCCACCGCAAATAGCGCGTTGAAGCTAATCCATAAACTCAGTAAGCATAAATCCAAATCCTCTTCTTGCTTTGCTGCGCATCCGAGCCAACTAATGGCTCGATGCATTCGCGTTGCATGAGTTTCAGACAAGCGTGGTCGCGCGGATTTTAACGCCGCTTTTAAGTCGTGATAAGCTCGATCTATGCTCATAGCCTTGTCCATTAAAACGGTTTAATAATACCCAGTGTCAGCATCCATTCATTTTCGCGGTAGCGAGAGTCGATGTGCTTGGCCAGTTGCCCGACCCATAACACATCATGCTCAAATGTTCGCTGCCCCCATAGGCTCTGTAGACCTAACTTTTCTTGTTGAATATTTGCCGAGTCTGATTCATTGCTTTCAAAAAACAATCCCACTAAACGCTTCCCCGCCGCCACGGACGGAAACGCATAAAACAATTCAAGCTTGCTAATGTCCACCGTATCCTGATTTTGAATCAACAAATCATAACTGGGTTCGTAAATAAAACGCCCCTGATCATTCACATCATAATCAAAATACTCTTGCGCCGCGGAATAGCGCGCCACGACCGGCCCGACCTTGGCTCGTAATACGCCTTCCAGTTTATAACGGCTGAACCACGCGGCCTGGGCATCGACTTCCAACGTTTCACGACGCTCGTCACTGTAATCAGCATCGGCATCATCAAATAATAAAACGTTCGAAAAGTTACCGTAATAGCGCCCCCACTCGGCCTCTGAATTCAATTTAAAAAACGCCACCGGCAGCCACTGCAATTTTAATAGGGCACTGCCTGATGCCGGAGATAGGCGAACAGCACCAGCATATTCAAACGATCCATCCACCATATCCAACGCCGTTGAATAGTGATAATCCAAACGCTCGCCTTTTGCCATCTCAAGAATCAAAACATCAGGGTTTAAACGGGATATCAATAGTCCGCGGGCTTGATCATGCCACCCAAGATTGGCCCCCATGTCATTGCCCCATGCAGTAGACACCCACACCGTGAATAACACACAAAACCTAAGTGTGTTTGAATAAATCGAAATCATAATTCGCGTCCTTTGCTACGATTCAAATCATGTGGTTCGTGTATACGAACTCAACGAATGCGGAGCCACTTAATTATTTTTAGGGTTAGAATATTACGGACAGAATAGGACGCTGTACAGGCGAGGATTCATAAGACTTCGCTGGCCCACTGGGCCAACGAAGGTTTCGTCCATGAAACGTCAAGCTTGCGAGGAATAACGATTCGAAGGACTGTTATTAACACTAATGTACCGAAAAGAAATCAGCAATAACGTTGATACACCTGTCAGAAATAACTTACAAAAACCATGCTTTTTACTGACACTAAACGGTCACACTTGGCAAAACCCATCAGACTACTTGGCCATAAATTCCAGCAAATACTGTAAGGCTATTAGCTAAGTTTGCTGAGGTTTAATGCAATAAACCCCTTGAAAAAATGAGGTTAATCCACGGGCCTTGAAGCGAGGCTCTTGTTCTAAAATATCCTGACGCTCAAACACACTCAATCGATTACGAGGGCCATATAACGCTTCCAATTCACTCTTTGTCACCGAAAATGGCGGCCCTGCCATTTCTGCTTGGTCATATTCGAGTGTAACCACCCACTTCTCCCCCTCTGGAACTAGGCTTTGCATCAAAGCAACGTAGTCTGCTCGCATCGTGTCTGGTAACGCAATCACCGCGGCTCGGTCATACACCCAGTCGATATTCCCCAGTTCATCCGGTGTCAGCTTGAAGTAATCACCCACCCAAACCGTTAGGGCGCCGGCGCGATAACAAGATCCGATTTTTTCACCGTCTTGGAGCCATGGGGATATGTCTGGCGTGAGTTGCAATGTCTCAAACAGCTGATCGACAGCCAAGGCACTTAACTCGTTAGCCACCACGTCAAAACCCTGCTCTAACAAAAAACCAATATCTAGCGTTTTGCCGCACAAAGGCACAAAAACACGGCCTTTTAGCGACCGTTCCTTTACGACGCGCGCGAGACTCGGGTGAACCTTATCCAAATGAAACCCAATTTCATTTTTTTCCCAGCGTTCATGCCAAAATTCATGTTTCATGAGCACTCTCCTTTTGAGCATCATAAATCGTTAAGACCGCTCGCCAGCGGCGAAGGTCTTCAGCCTCTTGACCCAAGGGTAATACCCATTCGTGTTGCCATTTCCCGTTTGCTTTGGCAGAAAATACCACGCTCCACCGATGAATAAACTTCACACTCAACTGCTCGACCGGGTGCTCTTCGCTTTGCTCCATTCTTAAAAAGAATTGGCCATTATGAAATCGCCAATGACGCTCACGGAACATCAAGGGTGGATGGCGAAACCAATGCAGAACAAACAGAAACAAAGCCAGCTCGAAGAAAAGAAGCAGAGGGGGCTGATATAAAAAGGCGATAAAAATGGCTACCGCGACCAAAGTAAACACCCCCGCCAGTATCGGGCGATACCTTGTAACAGGGGTGAGAGAAAGGTTACTTGGGTTGTACACGGCTCAGAATCATATCCACCATATAGGCGTGATCCGGATTGCTTGAACGGGCGTTTTGCATAAACCACTGGAATAGATCAGGGTCTTCAACATCCAACAGGTTTCTAAATTTTTCTTTATCTTCTTCTGAAAGTGTATCGTAGACATCTTCTACGAACGGCAGCAATAGCACATCCAATTCCAGCATACCGCGACGGCTGTGCCACCAAAGGCGTTTCTTCTCGGTTGCCAGCTCTTCGGCCGTCATATTCGCACGATCTTCTGTCACCCTAACCTCGTTCACTGTCTCAATGGGCTTTCATGGGCGGAGATTATAGCAACCCCCTAAGGGATGGGCCACACACTCAGATCATGGTGGCCCCTTGAAAAAAACCATTTCAGCCTCAGATTACCCCATTCATGAGCCAAATTAGATAAAGTCATTCGGCTCCCTGTATTATTCCGACATACCCTAGTAAAATACTCGGGATTTTTATGTAAGGTAGCGTTATGTCTCAGCTGTGGCTCAATCTCACCCAAAACCACACCCAACCTGCAGCCCCACAAGCCACCCTCTACCCCATCGAGGACCAGGCCATTGTGTCGGTCATCGGCCCTGACAGCGCTAAATTCATGCAGGGGCAATTCACCTGTAACGTACAAAACGTTTCCGATGATCAGTATCGTCGTGGAGCTTGCTGTAATGCGAAAGGCCGAATGCTAGCCAATTTTACTCTGGCTCAGCATGCAGGCGACTACCTATTAAGTCTCCACTCGACCGTGGCCGGCACACTCTTGGCCCACTTAAAAAAGTACATGGTCTTCTTTAAATCGGAAATGGCGACTACAGAGTGGATCTCAGTTGGCATTCAGGGTTCGGGTTGTGCAGCACTGCTGAATCAGGCCTTTGGCAAGGTTCCAACAGAAGACAACGGCAGCCTAGGCTTCGAAGGGGGTATGATCATAAAACTGCCGTTCGAAGGTGGCTTCGAATTATGGCTACACCCAGATACCGCTGAAAGTACACTGATGTCGCTATTGCCTCAGTGTGCATTAGGTAGTGCCGACGCTTGGGCTGCCCATCGTATCATGCTGGGCTTAGGCTTAGTCACCGAGCACACCGTCGAAAGCTTTATTCCACAAATGCTAAACCTAGGCCAAACAGACGCCATTAGTTTCAACAAAGGGTGCTATACCGGCCAAGAGATCGTCGCACGCATGCAATACCTAGGGAAACTGAAACGTCACATGCACCTGGTGCAAGCCCGTCAGCCCCTTGATCCATGCATGACGGTGCACAGCCCCAATAAGTCATCTGCCATCGGCGAAATGGTTAACATTAGCCAAGACCCTAATGGCAATGCCATCGCCCTCGCTGTCATTGAGAGCCAGTATCTTGAAGACACACTCACAGCACAGAGTGACGAAATTCAGCCGGTTTCCATAGAGCTGCTATCCTTACCATATGACCCCCTAGAGACGGGCGAATAGCCCCACGACATACCGTGGGCGCCCCATTGGAAGGAGAGCCCATGGCCAGCATTTTGGAAACCGTCGCTAACGACTTGATCCAACAAATCAAAGACGACTCACTCGTATTACCGAGTCTGCCAGAGGTCTGCCTACAAGTCAGAGACCTTGCCGAAGACGCCAACGCCACCATCCCACAATTATCCAAAATCATTCAACAAGACGCCGCGCTGAGTGCACGGATTGTAAAGGTAGCCAATAGCCCGCTGGTACGAACCCCTGTAGAGGTCACCGACATTGGTACCGCCATCAGCCGCCTCGGCATCAACTTCACATCCAACCTCGCTATGGGCTTAGCCATGGAGCAAATGTTCCAAGCCACCAGCGATGCAGTGGATAAGCGCATGCGGAAAATCTGGGCCGAAAGTTCCGAAATCGCCTCCATATGCCATGTTCTGGCAAGCCACTTCACCAAGTTGCACCCAGATCAGGCCATGCTCGGGGGGCTGATCCATAAAATTGGTGCGCTGCCCGTCTTATCCTATGCAGAAGAGCATGGCGCTTTAGTCAATGACGGCATGGCCTTGGACAAACTCATTGAAAAACTTCATCCCGCCATTGGCACCCACATTGTTAAAGCATGGAAGTTCCCCAAAGCACTGCAAAATATCCCCGGACAGTATTTGAAGTTTGAGCGCCAGTCAGACGCAGTGGACTATGCCGACCTTGTTACCGTAGCGGTTCTGCAATCCGTGGCCAATACCGATCACCCCTACGCCAAGCTCGATTGGAGCACCATTGGGGCATTTGATCGGGTGGGAATTGCGCCTGACGTGGAAATGGCTGAAGCCATCGATTTAGATGAAGGTGAAGACATTACCGGTCTGTTGAGTTAAGTCAGTGGCGCGTGAATGGAGAGCCACCTCATTTATAAGCGATGGGGTGTTTTGCCTATCTTTGACGGACTGAAGTCCGACCTACATGACACTGGTTATCTTGGCTGCTCGACGGACTGAAGTCGGACCTACATGCATCCGATTCGAGCACAAAAAAACGCCGCGGGTTTCCCAGCGGCGTTCTTCAGATAGACATACAGCTTACTTGGTTTCAGCGCGGCCCATGAACTTACGTTCTTCCACATTGATCTTAATACGATCACCATTTGAAATATGCTCTGGCACCTGAACAACCAAACCAGTAGACAATGTTGCAGGCTTGGTACGGGCAGAAGCCGAAGCCCCTTTAATAGAAGGGTCGGTTTCCACGATTTCCAATTCAACCGAGGATGGCAACGCTAATGCGACCGGCTGATCACTGATCAACAACACCTGTAAGCCTTCAATGTCTTCAGAAATAAATTGCAGCTCATCTTCAATGCCGTCACCATTCAAGCTATACGAGGTATAGTCTTCCGCGTCCATGAACACATATTCGTTGCCATCGGCGTACGAGAAGGTCGCTGGACGGCGAGTCAAATCTGCTAGATTCAACATATCAGAATCTTTAAATGATTCGTCAATCTTCTGGCCGGTGACCACATCGTACATACGCATACGATAGATACTGCCACCTGCACGGCCCTGTGGTACCGAACGATCGATGTCTTTTACAAAATAAACACGGCCATTAAACTCAACCGCAGCATTCTTTTTAATCTCACTGGCCTTAGGCATGGTGTCTCTCCACATAAAAATCGGGGGAGATTATAGCCATATCCCTGAATCCTGAGAAGGCGTCTGGCTAGAATCCTAGATATTCCGTAGCAGTTCTTTAATCTTATTCGGATTATACCCTCTGACTATTTCGCCATTAATCAACAGCAGCGGCACCCCTTTGCCATTCAACCCCTTATATTCTTGCTTGCCCTGCTTAGAGTTTTCGATATCGAATTCCTTATAGGGCACACCCAGCTGACCTAACAGCTCTCGCGTGGCGCGGCAATATCCACACCACGACGTGGCATACAGCACCACGTCGGCGTCGGCATGCAGTGGGACAACCACTTGGCTCTGAAAGGGGTTACCAATCACTTCAAATTTAACCAACAAGATGACGGCAGCAATGGCCAACGCGACTGTTTTCATGATGTTCTCTTTTCATTTTGATCAGACAATTACAAATACCACTCGTACTCACGGGCTGAAATCATCTGCTCGAAACCACGAAGCTCACTGCGCTTATAAGCCAAATAAATTTTACTAAATTCGCTACCTAAGCGGCTTTTTAAAGATTCATTTTGCTCGAATAAGTTCAATGTCTCGCTCAGTGAACGTGGAAACCCATGTTTCGCACATGCATATCCTTCATAGGGTTCACCTGGATCCATGCCTCGCTCCATACCATCCAATGCACTCGCTAACACAACCGCCAAGGCCAAATAGGGGTTTGCATCGGCAGCCGCCATGCGATATTCGAAACGACAATTGCTTTCATCAGAATCCGGAATGCGCACGGCTACGCTTCGATTCTCATACGCCCAACTTGGTTCGGTGGCAACGATCCCCTCCAGTGCGTAACGACGATAGGCATTCGGATTCGAAGCCAAAAACGCCATGGCAGACGGCATATGATGCAGGCACCCGCCAACAGCTTGCTTCAATATACGGTGATCATTTTGTGAAAATACATTGCGCCCTGCTTCATCGTACACAGACAAGTGCAAGTGCATCCCACTGCCCGCCGTTTCCAAAAACGGTTTCGCCATAAAACTGGCTTGATAACCGTGCTCTCTTGCCACGCCTTTAATCAGGCGTTGATATTCAATAACTTCATCGGCCGCCGCCAGCACATCTCTGTGATGATTTAGATTAATCTCAAATTGGCCCGGCCCCATCTCAGCACTGACGGCGGTACTGACAATGTTTTGAGCAGCCAATTGACGGCGTACATCCGATAAAAATGCGGCGTAATGTTCGAGACTTTCCATATCGAGTGTGGCCGGTTGTTCACGGCGACCTGAGAATGGATTTTCAATTTTTTGAGCCAGCCCAAGTTCAGAGCGTTTCGGGTCAATCAGATAGAATTCCAATTCAAACGCAACAACCGGCACCATATTGGCGGCGCGATATTGTTGAACCACCTGACTCAAAACTTGCCGCGGTTCACCTTCAAACGGCGTTTCTGATAACGACGTCGTAACCATAACTTGTGCTCTTGGTTCATCGCCCCACTGCACGAGTTTCAAAGAACCAGGGACAAACTCATACGCCGTATCAGGGTCACCGTCTTGCCAGTTGTATTCCATTACTTCCAAATACTGACCGATGGGTGACATTAGGTAATTGCCGCGAGGCAGCTTTAAATTGCCCACTAATTTAGCTAACAAATGAATTGGGTAACGCTTTCCCCAAAGATTCGGAGTAATGCCCGCGGTGTAAATGTCCACCTCTTGAACCTCTGGGTGTGCATCAATAAACGCTTGGATTTCAGCGAGCATATCGGTGTGTAAAGCCATGAGTGAGCCTTTGTTTTTTTATTTGAATGCTGCCACATTTAACATAGCGCCAAGTGGAAAGAAATACCTACCAAGGCACTCATGTAGCTTTACAGTGTCACGTGAACGCCGGTTCGTCCGACGCCACTTCACGATCGCCATGGCTAGGCGGAGTGGATATCACCAAAAAATGAACATCTTGATCCGATTCGTTCAACATTTGGTGAAAAAGGTTTGCAGCCACATGCATGCCCTGACCTGCATCTAATCGATATTCATTGCCTTGCACCCATAACGTCGCCTGCCCAGACAACACATAAAAAAATTGCTCCGCGAAATGGTGACAATGCATCTCTTCTTTTGCACCTGGTGGCACTCGCTCCTGAATCACACTCAAATTAGACGACTTAGCCAAATGCCACCCATCACACACACCACCCCAGAGGTAGTGCTCGGCATTTTTCTTTTCCACCACATACGGGGGGGATGGTAACTCGGTTAATTTGTCTTTCACACTGAACACTCAATTCAAACACTGACGTAAAACATGAGGCCTGTCCTCATTAGCACGGGCGTCATGTACCACACCTAGCCACACAAACACGCCATCAAAGCAACCCGACTATCTGAACGACGCTACCCAAGAGGCAATGCCGTGGTGTATTTTATGATTTCCATGGCAAAACTCGAGGTCACCTTACTGATACCATCCAGTTTTTCCATCAGTCGCTTATAGAACGAGTCGAAAGACTGAATGTCTCTTACTTGCACTCGCAGCATGTAGTCGAACTCGCCCGTCATACGGTAGACCTCCATGACCTCATCAAAGTCCCCGACCACCTGCTTGAACTGTTCCATCCACTTGCGTTCATGATTACTCACGGAAAGGGTCATAAAGATAGAGGTCGGTAAGTCCACCATTAGAGGGTTCAACAGAGCAACACGTTTGCTGATAACCCCTTCGTCTTCGAGCCGCTTTACCCGTTTCCAGCAGGGTGTGGTGGACATGCTCACCTTGTCCGCCAACGCCGCCAGCGACAGAGTGGCATCTTCTTGCAAGAGGGACAGTATTTGCCTGTCCTTTTTATCTAGAGTAATCATTTCTCAAATATGCCATTTAAGTAAAATATTTTTCTATTAAAGCTCGAAAACAGGGGTAAATAAAGAAAAAGTTTCTCTAGGCACAGGACTAATATATGCGCTTCAAACGGCCCCTATTGAAGGAATCATTTCGAATGTTTAGCGCCACCGCCACCACGCTGATCGCCATCGCAACGTTTGCGTTTATTGCCTCTATTAGCCCAGGCATTAACACACTCATGTTGGTGAAGTCGGGTTCCATGTTTGGTATCCGCAAGACCCTACCCATGCTCGTGGGTTGCTGCATGGGGCTGATGATCATGGTGATGATCATTGCATTCGGAGCAGGTCGATTGTTTGAACTGTTTCCTTGGTTTAAACAAGGCTTACTGTACTTTTGCAGCCCGTATTTGTTGTACCTGGTATACCACTTGTCGTTTAAAGGTCGCCAAGCGTCTAACAACGAAGCTGAGCGCAATATCGCCGAGCACGGCCCAATGAGCCTAGTGCAGGCCGCCATGATTCAAGCCATCAACCCAGGCATTTGGATGCTGTCTATCGCCTGCTTGGGTTTGGCAACCCATCTAGTAAATGACCCAGCTACCCTAACTTGGGTGAGCCTAGCGGTCACTCTGGGCAACATACCGGCCATGTTTTTATGGTTGGTGGGCGGCAGTGCCATTAGTCGATTTTTAACGAATGATCGCAATCAAAGACGGTTTAACACGACCCTATCTGCGATCACTCTACTGACCATTCCCATGTTATGGATCAGCAACAGCTAGAATATAGTCCCTTTTACCGGCAACCCTTGCCGGTTTTTTTTGCCTAAGATTTGATATGTCTTTTCGATATAACAGGTATTGAAAGGCCAAGTTTTGTTGGATGGATGCCGCGCAGGCGGGTATCCATCCTCTGAAGCGACCATCACAACCTGTGCATTGACGGGCTAAAGTCCGACCTACGGGTTAATCAAAGAAAATGGAAAAACAAAAAGCCCTTGCCGTTCTTCAACGACAAGGGCTTTTTCATATCATGTTACAGCACTATTTTTTCATCAAATAATCGGCTACCGCTTGATACGCCGGCAACGAGGTCGGATCAATATACGAGTTCTTCGCCACTGGGTAAGAGGCATAACGCACGATCACCAT
>Ga0255776_10003054_pt1 | contig 18267 bp, 31 predicted proteins | sample 071ome_19_FD_179974 | JGI IMG/M metagenome (GOLD analysis project Ga0255776, IMG submission 179974) | Coastal salt marsh microbial communities from the Groves Creek Marsh, Skidaway Island, Georgia - 071413AT metaG (version 2) | ecosystem: Environmental > Aquatic > Marine > Intertidal zone >... | reverse complement strand
CTTAAAAAACATTAATGTGAACTTCCCTTTGGGCGTTATTACTTCCGTAACTGGAGTCTCGGGCTCAGGAAAATCAACTCTTGTGAATGATATTCTGCTAAAGGTTGCGGAAGATTATTTTCAGGGGAAAACATTCAAACCGATTGCAGATGTTAAGGGTCTAGAAAAAATAACTAAAATCGTAAATATCAATCAAAGTCCGATTGGAAGAACACCTCGCTCTAATCCAGCTACTTACACGGGAATTTTTACACCCATTAGAGAGCTTTTTTCTATGACGCCAGAATCAAAGTCAAGGGGCTATAAGGTGGGTAGGTTTAGCTTTAATGTAAAAGGAGGAAGGTGTGAAAGCTGTCAGGGAGATGGCATGATAAAAGTAGAGATGCATTTTCTTCCTGATATCTATGTCTCTTGTGATGTGTGCTCAGGGGGCAAATATAATCGAGAGACACTTAGTATCAAATATAAAGGGAAAAATATTAAAGAGGTATTAGACTTAACCGTCTCAGAAGCCTTAGATTTTTTTGAAAACATACCATCAATCAGAGATAAATTATCTACGCTCCAGCAAGTAGGGCTGTCTTATATTCAATTGGGTCAGAGTGCTACTACTCTTTCTGGAGGTGAAGCACAAAGAATAAAGCTTTCCAAAGAGCTTTCAAAGCGCTCGACCGGGTCAAGTCTTTATATTTTAGATGAGCCAACTACCGGTCTTCATTTTGAAGATATAAAAAAATTAACCAAAGTCCTTACTGAGCTAAGAGATCAAGGAAATACAATCATCATCATTGAGCATAACATTGATGTCATTAGATGCTCTGATTGGATTATTGATCTTGGCTTAGAGGGCGGTGATAAAGGAGGAGAGGTCATTTATCAGGGACCATATGAGGGCATTAAATCCTGTAAATTGTCACATACAGCAAAATTTCTTTAATATTACTTAATGCCAATCGCAGATTTTATTTCTTTCAAGTAAGCTGAAGCTTCCTCCCTTGCTTGCTCCCCGCCTAATCTGAGCCGCTTCTCAAGAAATGCCTCATCACTTAAGTAGTCCGTATAGGTTGATCTATAGGGGTCAAAAAAATTAAATATTTTCTCAAATAAAATAGACTTCATATCCCCCCAACTAATCCCTTCAGCATATAATTTCTTGATAGACTCGATTTCTTCTAAAGTTGCAAAATAGGTATAAAGGGCAAACAAGGTACAATCTTTATACTCCTTAGGCACGCCAGGCTCTAGGGAGTTCGTTTTGATCTTGTTAATTAATTTTCTTAATGGTTTCTCCTCAAGGAAAATTGGGATGATATTGTTATAGCTTTTTGACATTTTTCTACCATCAAGACCAATGATAGTTTCTTTACTATGATTAGTAATAACTTCAGGAATGGTTAAGATATCTCCATAATTGTGATTAAATCTTAGTGCAATATCTCTCGTCATTTCGACATGTTGTACCTGATCTTTCCCTACAGGAACCTCATTAGCTTTAAACATTAGTATGTCAGCAGACATAAGGATCGGATAAGAATATAAGCCCATAGTAATTGCCTTATCCACATCATTACCATCTTCAAGATTTAAATCTGCAGCAGCCTTATAAGCATGGGCTCTATTCATCAATCCTTTGGCAGTAAAGCAAGTTAAGATCCAAGTAAGTTCAAAAATTTCTGGTATATCAGACTGCCGATAAAAAGAGGATCGATCACTCAAGCCTAAAGCTAACCAAGTAGCTGCAATTTTTAAGGAGGATTCTCTTATTAATTTCGGATCATGGCTCTTGATAAGGGCATGATAATCTGCAAGAAAAAAATAGCTTTTAATGGCATCATCATTGCTCTCCGCAATAGAGGGTTTTATGGCTCCAATATAATTACCCAAATGCGGTATGCCGGTTGTTGTGATTCCTGTTAAGACTCTTTTCATATTAATAGCCCAAGGCTAATCCATCTTTTCTTGATTCAGAAGCCCCTGAATAAACCAATGAATCAGGATCACGCCAAATTGATTGATACCCTCCAAAGAGACCGTCATTAGAATACTCAATATTATGACCTAATTTTAAAAGGTAATCTAAAGACTCTTTAGGAAGAGAAAATTCACTAAATGACTTGCCATAGGATACTGATAATTCTCCCTTTGGATTGCTTGATCCTTCATGTCGCACGCGAGGCATATCTCCACACTGCTGTATGTTTAGGCCAAAATCGATTAAATTAACTAAAATCTGTGTATGGCCTTGCGGTTGCATATCAGCACCCATCACACCAAAACTAAACAAAGGAACATTACCTTTTGTTAGAAAGCCGGGAATAATGGTATGAAAAGGTCTTTTAGCTTTATCAATTCTATTTGCATGATTTTTATTCAGTGAGAAAAGCTCCCCTCTGCTTTGAAGCCCAAAGCCATATTTCTCAACAATAACACCTGAACCGAATCCACGATAATTACTCTGTATAAGCGAAACCATAAGTCCATCTCTGTCGGCCACCGTTAAATAAACGGTATCGCCTCCATAACTAATATCTGTGGAATGCGGATCTATTTTTAATACTTTGTTGGGATTGATTTTTTTTGCTAGATCTTCCGCATAGCCCTTAGAAATTAAATGCTCAATGGGCAAATCGTTGAATTTTGGATCAGAATAATATTTTGCTCTATCCTCAAAGGCTAATCTTTTTGCCTCAATCAGAATATGAAGATATCTTGGGTCGCTTGGTCCATCAAACTTATGAAAATCAAAAAATTCTAAGATATTTAGCATTTGTAGAACCGTTAATCCCTGATTATTGGGTCCAATTTCCCATACATCATAGTCGCGATACTTGGTTGATACTGGATCGATCCAATCAGGCGAAAATCCTTTTAGATCATCATCTGTCATATAGCCATTTAATTTTTGGACTGACTTAACAATCTCCTTTGAGATATCAGAATTATAAAAAGCACTTAACCCCTCAGATGAAATAACCTGATAAAGTTTTGCTAAATTTTCATTCCTATAAATAGTGCCTGCCTTGGGCGGACTGCCATTAGGCAAATAGGTATTTGCAAAAGATGGGTATGTTTTTAGCACGTTAGACTCAAGGGCCCACTGTTTTGCAATCGTCTCAGAAACGGGGAATCCATCTAATGCATAATTTATTGAAGGCTTAAAAATCTCTTTTAAATCTAATTTTCCAAATTTTTGGTATAAATATTCCCATCCTTTTACACAACCCGGAACTGTAACAGTAACTCCACCTCTCTGAGGTAAAATTTTGTACTCATTAGCGATACGGTCTATATCTATTGCATTTGAACTTGGTCCGCTCGCATTAATAGCCTCTAATTTCTTAGATTTTGGATTCCATATGATTGCAAAGAGGTCTCCCCCGACACCACAACTGCAAGGCTCAACCAAGCCAAGCATAGCATTGGCAGCTATGGCAGCATCTATAGCAGTGCCTCCCTCTTTTAATGCATTGATTCCTGCGCTCGTGGCCAGAGGTTCACTGGTAGCAACCATTCCGTTTGTGCCAAACGCAACAGAACGAGATGAAAATATGTTGGTGTAAGGTCTTTGCATTATTTCAGTATCAAAGTAGTTATTTTAACTAACATGACTTAAAGTATAAATGTAGAATTCTTATAAGTATTGATATGAAACATCGCGTAAATACCCATCAAAATAGCAGTGAAGCTAATTTCATTAAATTATTGCAAAATCATGAGGCTTCAAGACAAATTCTTGCCTTTATTTTTATTGCACTCATGTCACTCGCAGCTTATGCAAATCCACAGTATATTAACTTAGCTCTAATATTGATCATCTTTGGCGCTATATTTAGACTCATTGCTAGCGGTGTCATCGTAAAAAATAAAGAACTTTGTACAATTGGAATTTATTCCTTAGTGAGACATCCTCTTTATACCGGCAATCTTTTAATTCTTATTGGTTTTGCATGTTTAGCAAATATGATTGCTTGGTATGTCTTATTAAGTGTTTTTATTGTCTTTTACTATCCCCCTGCAATTAAGTATGAAGATGAAAAACTAAAGAATATTTTCAATGATCAATGGAAGGAATGGGCTCAAAATACACCTGCCTTGATACCAAAGAAATTTACACTAGATCTATTTTCAAATTGGTCATTGAGAAATTCAGTTAAACTTAATGGCGAGCCCATCATACTGCTATATGTCCTTATTTGGGCTTATGTGGCGATCTGATGACTGAACTTGAGGAAGCTCTAAAGAAGTTTCAAAAAAATAAAATAAATCTCAATGCAGCTATTCCTTTCAAGGAAGGTAATCAATCCAAAATTTATAAAATTCAGACTGAATTCAATACCTTTATTTATAAAGTACCAGCTGGAAGCAATTTTATTATAAAAACGATTAATGCATTTCTCATTAAAAGAGAGTACAAAGTGTTAAAACAAATCCAGCACATCAAGGGTGTTCCAGAGGTTTTTTTCTACAACAAAGGAATTTTTATGAAGTTCTATAAGGGAGTAAATATACGTGATTTCATGAATACCCATACCAAGATTAAGGTTGAATTTCATTCCCAACTTTTAGAAACAATTCAACATTTACACAATGAGGGAATTGCTCATTGTGATCTTAAGCGGAAAGAAAATATCTTAATATTAGATGACCAATCTTTTGTGATTCTTGATTTTGGTATTAGTTACAGGTACAGAAACCGCATCTTCAAACCTTTATTCAAACTGCTAAAACAAACAGACCTTAATGCCTATATCAAAATAAAATATGACAAAAATTACAATCATCTTAGCGATGATGACAAAAAGATTTATAAGCTTACTCGAATCGAAAAGATTCTAAAAAAACATTTATCTTAAATTTAACTTTCTTGAGTCAAATTATTTTCTGATGCATTCTCAACTAACTGTACGATTGCCTTAGGAGCACAGTCTCCAGGTCTAAAGCCTGCTTTAACAATTCTCAGATAACCACCAGGCCTTTCTTTAAATCTAGGACCAAGGTCTTGGAATAATTTACCTACGGCTTCTTTGCTTCTTAGCTTGTCAAATGCTTGCCTTCTTTTGGCAACACTATCCTCTTTGCTGAGGGTAATAAGGGGCTCTACAAATCTTCTTAATTCTTTTGCTTTTGGCAGCGTGGTACTTATGACCTCATGCTCAATCAGAGAAGATGCCATATTTCTATACATAGCTTTTCTGTGTGAGCTATTGCGTCCTAGTTTTCTGCCAGACTTTCTATGTCTCATAGTTTTTTACCGTTTATATTAATCCTTAGGAATAATTGAGGCAGGCGGCCAATTCTCTAAGTGCATCCCAAGAGTAAATCCATGCTGCTCAAGCACTTGCTTAATTTCTGTTAGTGACTTTTTACCTAAATTTGGTGTTCGCAATAATTCCATCTCTGTCTTCAAGACTAAGTCACCAATATAGTTAATATTTTTTGCTTTTAAACAATTAGCAGATCTTACAGTAAGCTCTAACTCATCTATTGCCTTGAGGAGATTTGGATCAACCTCAATTTCTGCTTCTTTAGCTAAAACTTCGCTTTCATCCTCTAAATCTATGAAGATATCAAGTTGGTTTTTAATAATACTTCCAGCGCGTCTAACTGCTTCCTCATGATCAATCGTTCCATTAGTCTCTAGATCAATAATCAGCTTATCTAAATCGGTTCGTTGTTCAACCCTGGCGCTTTCAACTGAATAGGTCACTTTTCTTACGGGGCTAAAGCTTGCATCTAAGAATAATTTTCCAATCGCTTGTGACTCCTCATCAAATTTTGATTGCGTTTTTGCAGGACGATAACCTCTGCCAATCTCTGCCTTCAATCTCGCTACAAATTTGCCATTCTTATTTAAATTTGCGATCACATGATCTGGATTAATTACCTCAACATCAAGGTCACCAGTAATATCCCCTGCAGTTACCACTCCAGGGCCTTCTTTATTAATTGTTAATTGTGAAGCCTTTGTGCCATGCAATCTGATCGCAACGCCTTTAAGGTTAAGCAGAATTTCAATAATATCCTCCTGTACACCTTCAACGCTTGTGTACTCATGAAGAACTCCTTCAATTTCAACTTCAGTAATGGCAGCTCCTGGGATCGATGAAAGCAATACCCTTCTCATTGCATTCCCAAGAGTATGTCCAAACCCTCTCTCAAAAGGTTCAATTGAAATCTTTCCACTAAAATCGCTTTCAGAATTAACCTTGACGCTTCTAGGCTTTAAAAAATCTGATACAAACTCTGACATGATATTTCCTCTAACTTATTACTTTGAATATAACTCAACAACCAGATTCTCATTTATATCTGGGAGAATTTCATCTCTCTCTGGTAGTGCTTTTAGGGTTCCTTGAAGCTTCTTCTCATCTACTTCAACCCACTCTGGTAAGCCTAGTTGTCCAGCTATGCTAACAGCTGCCTTGATCCGATCTTGTGATTTTGCTTTTTCTCTCACTTCAATCACATCACCAGCTTTTACTTGAAAAGAAGGTATGTTAACAAGCTCATTATTCACCGTTATTCCTTTATGGCTTACAATTTGTCTCGCTTCAGCGCGTGTAGTAGCAAATCCCATTCTATAGACGACGTTATCCAGCCTTCCTTCAAGCAACTTTAACAAGTTTTCGCCTGTTGCTCCTTTTTTCTGTGCTGCCTTTTTATAGTAGCGCCTGAATTGTCTCTCTAGAACACCATACATTCTTCTTAATTTTTGTTTCTCTCTTAGCTGTAATCCATAATCAGAAAGGCGTCCTCTTCCCTGTTTTTGACCTCCAGGTGTAACATTAAATTTACACTTAGACTCAATAGATTTAGCTTTGCTTTTGAGGAAAAGATCAGTGCCTTCTCTTCTTGCTAACTTACATGATGGTCCTGTATATCGTGCCATTATATTATCCTTAAATTAAACTCTTCTCTTTTTAGTAGGTCTACAACCGTTATGAGGAATAGGTGTAACGTCATGAATTTCATTAATCTTAAATCCTACTGCATTCAACGCTCTAATCGCTGACTCTCTACCTGGTCCAGGCCCTCTAACCTTAACCTCAAGATTGAGCATGCCCATCTCTCTTGCAGTTTGTCCAGCTCGTTCTGCTGCAACCTGAGCAGCAAAGGGTGTGCTCTTTCGCGAACCCCTAAAACCTGACCCTCCTGAAGTCGCCCAAGCTAGAGCATTGCCTTGACGATCAGAGATTGTGATGATGGTATTGTTAAAAGTTGCGTGTATATGTGCAACACCATCTGTTACTTGTTTTTTTATCTTCTTTTTTGTTTTTTTATCAGCTTGAGCCATAAATTTACCTTACCTCTTAATTGGTCTTCTAGGACCTTTTCTGGTTCTTGCATTAGTTCTTGTTCTTTGGCCATTTAGAGGCAATCCTCTTCGATGTCTTATTCCTCTGTAACAACCAAGATCTTGAAGTCGTTTAATATTCATCGCAACTTCTCTTCTAAGATCTCCCTCAGTTAAATGTTGCGCAAGAAAAGATCTTAGTTGCTCTAACTGATCCTCAGTTAGGTCTTTAACCTTCATGGATGGGCTTATAGAGGTAGTCGCGCACGCTAAACTTGCCATTGTTTTGCCTACACCATAAATATGTGTCAAAGCAATAAGGACATGCTTCTGATCTGGTATGTTTATTCCTGCTATTCTAGCCATAATTATCCCTGTCTTTGCTTATGTCTTGGGTCAGAGCAAATTACTCTAAGTACCCCATGACGTCTAATAATTCGACAATTTCTACATATTTTTTTAACTGATGCTCTTACTTTCATTGCAATCCTACCTAAGCTTTACTGTAGCCCTTTAAATTTGCTTTCTTCATGAGTCCTTCATATTGATGGCTCATCATGTGAGCTTGCAGCTGTGACATAAAATCCATTGAAACAACCACAATAATTAGTAACGAAGTACCTCCAAAATAAAAAGGAACACTAAATCGATAAATCATAAACTCGGGGAGTAAGCATACAAATGTAATATAAAAAGCACCCCAAAGTGTCAATCTCGAAAGGACTTTATCAATGTATTCTGCAGTTTGCTGTCCAGGTCTAATGCCTGGTATAAATGCACCAGATCTTCTTAAGTTCTCTGAGGTATCTTTAGCATTAAAAACTAAGGATGTATAAAAGAAACAGAAAAACATAATTAAAAGTGCATACAAAAGAATATACAAAGGCTGACCTGGAGCTAGTGTTGACGCGATTCTTTGTAGCATATTTGCAGACTGTCCAGCAGCAAAACCTCCGCCGAACCATCCTGCAATGGTTGCGGGAAACAATATAATGGAACTAGCAAAAATCGGTGGAATGACACCGGACATATTAATCTTGAAAGGTAGGTGAGATGTTTGGCCAGAGAACATTCTTCTACCTTGTTGTCTTTTTGCATAATTAACAGTAATTCTTCTTTGAGCACGCTCCATAAATACCACGAATACTGTAATTACAACTATTAAAATACCCAATATAAGAGGCATGGCTTGATTCATACCTCCTGTACTAACAAGCTCCAACGTCCCACCAATTGCAGAAGGAAGACCAGAAATGATGCTCGCAAGAATAATCATTGAAATTCCATTTCCAATACCTCTTTCAGTAATTTGTTCTCCCAGCCACATGAGAAACATAGTTCCTGTTACCAGCGTTATAGTAGCTACAATTACAAACGAGGTCCCAGGATTGATAACAACATTTTGACTTTGTAGCGCTGATGCTGCGGCCATAGCCTGAAAGGCACATAAAAGCACAGTGCTATACCTGGTGTATTGAATTATTTTTCGCCTTCCTGATTCGCCTTCTTTTCTTAACTGAGTTAGGCCAGGGACAATATGCGTTGCCATTTGGATGACAATTGACGCAGAAATATACGGCATAATTCCGAGTGCAAAAATTGACAAACGCGATAGCGCACCACCGGAGAACATATTAAACATGCTTAAGATAGTTCCTGATTGAGCCTGAAAAAATTGTTCTAGCGCAACTGGGTCAATGCCAGGCACTGGAATAAAGGTACCAACTCGGTAAACTACTAAAGCTCCAATCAAAAATAAGAACCTCTGCCTGAGCTCAGTAAGCTTAGATGCTTGCTCAAGGAGTCCTTGTGGGTTGGATTGAGGGATTCTAGCCATTGTCGGTAATGGATCCTCCAAGCTCTTCAATTTTGACTCTTGCGCCCTTTGTTACCTTGATACCAGATCCAAGCTGAACCTTTTTAGTCAGCTCGCCTGATAAAAATACCTTAACCTTTGTTGTAGATTGTGGAACTAGATGCTTTTTAATCAAGAGATTAATGTCAATAATCTCCTCTGATAATAAATTTAACTCCGATAATCTTAATTCTGCATTATCACTAGAAACTCTGGAGGTGAAGCCAACTTTAGGGAGTCTTCTTTGAATTGGCATTTGACCGCCCTCAAATCCTACTTTATGGTATCCACCTGACCTGGAGGTTTGTCCTTTTACACCGCGGCCACAGGTTTTGCCTTGACCTGCTGAAATCCCTCTACCGACTCTCTTACCCTTCTTTCTTGAGCCCGGCGCAGAGCTTAGTGAATTCAATTTCATGATAAATCCTCTACTTTTAATAGATATAACACCTTATTAATCATGCCTCTATTTTCTGGTGTATCCATTACTGTTACTGTTTGATGAATTTTCTTCAATCCAAGCCCTAATACGCACTCATTATGATTTGGAGACCTTCCAAATCTACTCTTAACCAGCGTAACTTTAATTTTTTTATCTGCCATGTTCTAACCTAAAATTTGGTTTACCTGCTTTCCTCTTTTGTTAGCCATATACTCTGGAGACTTTATGTTCTCTAATGCATTCATAGTAGCCCTGACAATATTGATTGGATTGCTAGAGCCAAAGCTTTTAGCTGACACGTTTGAGACGCCAACACATTCGAAGACTGCCCGCATGGCCCCACCGGCGATAATGCCTGTTCCGTCAGGCGCAGGTTGCATATAAACCTTGGAAGCACCATGCCTACCTTTAATTGGATAATAAATAGTATTTTTATTAAGTGAGATTTGCTTCATTTCTTTTTTTGCTGACTGCATCGCCTTTTGAATAGCGATAGGAAGTTCTTTAGCCTTTCCATACCCAAAACCAACCGAACCATTTCCGTCACCAACTACCGTTAGTGCAGTAAATCCAAAAACTCTACCCCCTTTTACTACTTTAGCTACTCTGTTAACAGAAACTAATTTTTCAACTAATTCTTCGCTTTTAAGTACTTCAACTTCCATTTAAAACTCCATACCTGCTTCACGAGCAGCATTTGCAAGAGCCAAAACTCTTCCATGATATTTAAAGCCAGAGCGATCAAAGGCAATTTTTTTTATGCCAAGCTCTTGGGCTTTTATTGAAAATAACTTACCAACCTCGGCTGCAGTTTCACAGTTACCGGTATACTTCGCCTTTTCTCGGATATCTTTAGATTGAGAAGATACCGATGTGATTACACGATCATCCTTATCAACCAGATAAGCATAAATATGCTTTGGTGTTTTATGAATCATCAGTCTATCGACTTTTTGAATTCTGATTCGACTTCTCGTCTTTTTTGATCGTCTAATTCTGGAAATTTTTTTACTCATTAGTTTTTCTTAGCTTCTTTTAAAACTATCCTTTCATTTGTAAAACGAATGCCTTTACCTTTATAGGGTTCAGGTGGTCTAAACTTTCTTATGTTCGCTGCCACTTGTCCAACTTTCTGCTTATCAATACCTTTGATTAATAATTCAGTTTGGCTTGGCGTTTCAATAGTGATTCCTTCAGGAATATCAAATTCAACTGGATGAGAAAAGCCAAGAGTTAAGTTAAGTTTGTTTCCTTGTGCTTGAGCTCTGTATCCAACCCCAACAAGCGTCATGCTTTTTTGGAATCCATTTGAAACTCCTTCAATCACATTACTTACAAGCGCCCTAAATGTACCTGATAAGGCTTTTGCTTCTACTGATTCATCTTTGGCTTTGACAAGCAATGAAGATTCCTCTTGGATAATGTCAACCAAAGGATGAATTTCGAGTACGAGCTCACCTAATTTTCCCTTAGCTGCTAACACCCCTTCAGATATCGTTACTGAAGTGTCTTTGTTAAGCTCAACTGGTCTTTTTGCTAGCCTTGACATCTTAGTTTCCTATGAAATTATGCACAAAACTTCTCCCCCAATGCCTTTCTGTCTGGCTTCCCTGTCTGTCATTACACCTTGCGATGTTGAGACAATAGCGCACCCCAGACCACCAAGAACATTCGGCAGATCATTTTTTGGTTTATATGCTCTAAGGCCAGGTCTACTCACTCTATCAATAAAGTCAATAACTGGCTTTCCTTCAAAATATTTAAGCTCGATAGCAATCATTTTCTTTGTTCCTTCGCCTTTGCTATCAACACTTTTTATATAACCTTCACTCAAGAGCACTTCTGAAATTGAAGACTTTAGTTTTGAATGCGGTATTTCAACAACAAACTTTCTAGCTGATTGAGCATTTCTTATTCTTGTTAACATATCTGCAACTGGATCATTAAAAGACATAAAAACTCCTTACCAACTGGCCTTAGACAAACCAGGAAGATCACCTCTCATGGTTGCTTCTCTTAGCTTGGTTCTCGCAAGACCAAATTTTCGATAAACGCCTCGCGAACGACCCGTCAAGGCACAACGATTTCTTCCTCTAATTGGACTGGAGTCTCTAGGTAGCGATTGCAATTTCATTTGCGCGTCATACTTTTCCTCAGAGCTAGCATTTGGACTACTTATAATCTCTTTTAGCAATGCTCTTTTCTCTTTATATTTTTCTACAAGCTTTGCACGCTTAATTTCTCTATTAATCATTGATTTTTTTGCCATAATCTTTAACCTCTTAGCGGGAGACCAAATTCCTCAAGAAGCGCTCTGGCTTCTTTATCAGTCTTTGCTGTAGTTGTAATTGCAATATCGAGACCTCTTATCGAATCTATTTGATCATAATCTATCTCTGGAAAAACTATTTGCTCTCTAATACCTAGATTGTAGTTACCGCTTCCATCAAAACTTTTTGCATTTAAACCTCTAAAATCTCGCACCCTAGGAAGGGCAATAGAAATTAAGCGGTCAAGAAATTCATACATTTTATTTCTTCTCAGCGTCACTTTGCATCCGATTGGGAATCCTTCTCTAAGTTTAAAGCTAGCGACAGAGATTCTTGCATTGCATACAACCGGCTGCTGACCGGCAATTTTTCTCAAATCTTCGACTGCTTTTTCAATGACTTTCTTATCGGTTACAGCCTCACCTAAGCCCATATTGATCGTAATCTTAGCAATCTTAGGGATGGCCATATCATTAGTAATGCCAAGCTTATCTTTTAGCGCAGGCTTGATTGTGTCTAGGTAAGTTTTTGCTAAACGCGACATATTATGACTCCAATACCTCTCCATTAGACTTGAAGAAACGAACTTTTCTTCCATCTTCTAATTTTTTTATTCCAATCCTATCGCCCTTATTTGTTGCAGGATTTAATACCATGAGGTTTGATATATTAATTGGCATTTCAATATCTACAATTCCGCCAGCAATACCTAAGTTAGGATTGGGTCTTTGATGCTTCTTGGCAACATTAATGCCTTCCACTACTGCCTTACCATCATTAATACTTGTCACTGTGCCTTGCTTATCTTTATCTTTGCCAGCAATGACAACAACAGTATCTCCTTGTTTAATCTTGTTCATCTTTTAAATAACCTCGGGTGCAAGTGAGATGATTTTCATAAATTTATTGTTTCTAAGTTCTCTGGTTACCGGACCAAAAATTCTGGTTCCGATTGGCTGTAGTTGAGCATTTAATAATACTGCTGCATTACCATCAAATCTTATGAGTGATCCATCAGCTCGTCTAACACCTTTAGCAGTTCTTACAATAACTGCATTATAGACTTCCCCTTTTTTCACTCTTCCTCTTGGGATAGCGTCCTTAACGGTGACTTTAATGACATCGCCAATAGAAGCATATCGTCTCTTTGACCCGCCAAGGACTTTAATACACATCACCTCTCTAGCTCCGCTATTATCGGCCGCGCTCAATCTTGATTGCATTTGTATCATTTTAGTTTTCTTCCTCTAAGCCTTTAGTGATCTCTACAAGCTCCCAAGTTTTATTTTTAGATTTTGGGGTACATGATTGAATAATTACTTCATCATTCAATTTGCAACTATTGCTTTCATCATGAATTAAATACTTTGAACTTTTGGTAATAGTCTTGCCAAGCGTGGGATGCGATACCCTTCTCTCTACGACTACTCTGGCAGTTTTATCTCTTGCTTCAGAAATAACTCTTGCGCTGATGGTTCTGACTATTTTTGTATAAATTGAGCTCATAATTCTTATCTCAACCCCTTTCAATTTCGCTAATGACAGTTTTGACCCTAGCAATGTTTTTTTTCACAGACTTAACTTCATGAGGCTTAACAATTTCACCTGTAGATTTTTTTATATTCATCTCAAATAATTCTTTATTAAGCTTAAAAAGCTCATCGCTCAGTTCGTTTAATTTCATTGCACGTAATTTTTGTATTTCCATCATGCTACCTGCCTAGTTACAAATTTAGTTGCAATAGGAAGTTTCGCAGCTGCAAGTTTAAAAGCCTCTCTTGCTACCTCTTCTTCAACTCCTGCCATTTCATAAAGTACTTTTCCAGGCTGAATTTGAGCTACCCAATATTCAACATTACCCTTACCTTTACCCTGTCTTACTTCAAGTGGTTTTTTGGTAATAGGCTTATCAGGAAATACTCGAATCCAAATTTTTCCACCCCGCTTAATAGATCTAGTCATCGCACGTCTAGCTGCCTCGATTTGTCTAGCAGTAAGGCGTCCACGTCCAACGGCCTTAAGAGCAAATTCACCAAAGCTTACCTGGCTTCCTCTTTGAGCAAGACCACGATTGCGCCCCTTAAATTGCTTTCGAAACTTTGTTCTCTTTGGTTGTAACATTATTTATATTCCTGTACTAAGCTCAGTGCCTAATCTTCCTTTTCGGAAGTAGTTTTATTATCTTTGTCAAAAACTTCTCCTTTGGATATCCATACTTTTATCCCAATGATTCCATAAGTAGTTTTTGCTTCTGCCACACCGTAATCAATGTCAGCTCTAAAAGTATGAAGTGGGACTCTTCCTTCTCTGTACCATTCGGATCGTGCAATTTCAGCTCCATTCAATCGACCACTTACTTTCACCTTAATACCCTCTGCTCCGAGTCTCATCGTATTGGTTACGGCTCTCTTCATGGCTCGCCTAAACATAATGCGTCTCTCAAGCTGCTGAGCAATACCATCAGCAACCAAATGAGCATCGAGCTCAGGCTTTCTAATTTCAGCAATATTAAGTCTTACATCCTGCAATTTCATCTCAAGAATATTGGCAACTTGCAGACGAAGACTCTCGATGTCTTCTCCTTTTCTACCGATGACTACTCCAGGTCTGGCTGTATGAATTGTAATAATGGCTTTGGTAGCAGGTCGCTCTATTTGTATCTTACTCACAGATGCATCTTTAAGCTTATCTCTAAGAAAAACTCTTACAGCATGGTCTTGCATAATAAAGGTTGCGTAGTCCTTTGAGGATGCATACCAAGTAGAGTTCCAATCTTTGGTGATGCCTAAACGAATTCCATTTGGATGTACCTTTTGTCCCATAAATTATGTCTCTTTATTTGTATCCACAACGACTTTAATGTGGCTGTTTCTTTTTAAAATTCTATCTCCTCTACCCTTTGCTCGTGCTTTAAACCTTTTATAAGTTGGAGCAGTGCTAACGATAATTTCAGAAACCTTTAACTCATCGATATCTAAACCATCATTATTTTCGGCATTAGCAATTGCAGACTCTAAAACCTTTTTTAATAACCGAGCTGCCTTCTTATTGCTAAATTCAAGCAAATCAATAGCAGAAGAAACGTCCTTTCCTCTAATTTGATTTGCTACCAATCTGCACTTCTGTGGTGAGATTCTAGCGTATCTATGTGAAGCTTTAGTTGCCATAACTACCTACTTAGTTTTCCTGTCACCGGAGTGACCTTTAAAAGTTCTTGTCACTGCAAATTCACCAAGCTTATGTCCAACCATATTTTCACTGATCAGGACCGGAACGTGTTGACGCCCATTATGAACAGAGATTGTTAACCCAACCATATTTGGAAGTATCATCGATCTTCTTGACCAAGTTTTGATTGGCTTTCTATTATTTTCAGCAACAGCTTTATCAATTTTTTGAGAAAGATGTTTATCAACAAATGGTCCTTTTTTTACTGATCTTGGCATCTAAAAATTCCTTACTTTTTACCTTTTCTTCCTCTGACAATCATCATGTCAGTTCTCTTATTAGATCTTGTTTTATATCCTTTTGTTGGCCTTCCCCAAGGAGTCACAGGATGTCCTCCGCCTGAGGTTCGACCTTCACCACCACCGTGTGGGTGATCAACAGGGTTCATAGCAACACCTCTCACAGTTGGTCGAACGCCTCTCCATCTTTTTGCACCCGCTTTACCAAGCTTTACAAGATTATGGTCAGAGTTACTAACTTCACCGACAACCGCTTTACAATTCTGAAGAACCTTTCTCATTTCTCCGGATTTAAGCCTTAAAGTGACATAACCGCTCTCACGTGCAACGATTTGCGCCGAGGTACCTGCACTTCTACACATTTGGGCACCTTTCTCAGGTTTTAGTTCAATACAATGCACTACAGTACCCACAGGAATATTTTTTAGAGGTAATGAATTACCGACAGATATAGGAGCGGAAACCCCAGACTGCACCTGATCATCAACTTTTAGTCCTTTAGGCGCAATGATATAGCGTCTCTCTCCGTCACTATATAACACTAGTGCAATTTCTGCAGTTCTATTTGGATCGTACTCGATCCTCTCGACTTTTGCAGAGATACCATCTTTGTTTCTCTTAAAATCTATTAACCTATATAGCTGTTTATGGCCCCCGCCTTGATGTCTGACAGTAATCCTTCCGTAATGATTTCTTCCGCCTGTTTTAGGCTTAGGCGTTGTCAGTGGCTTGTAAGGTCCTTCGCTCGAAAGATGTTTACGGACGTTTTTAACGACGAATCTTCTGCCGGCTGAAGTAGGTTTTTGTTTTTGCATTGCCATAATTCGTCCGTCCTATTCAGTAGTACTAAATTGACTTATATCGGTACCAGGAGCAAATTTAACAAAAGCTTTTTTCCATGACTTTTGTCTTCCAGAGGTTTGACCGTGCCTTTTAATTTTTCCTTGAACATTAGCTGTTCGAACACTCAATGGTTGAACACCCATAAACTTATTAATCTCGTTTTTGATTTGAAGCTTAGTTGCCTCTTTTCTTACCTTTAATATGATGGCGTTTGATGACTCAAAATTCATATTTGATTTCTCAGAAATGACGACGCCTAACACGATATTTTTATGAGCATTCATGACAAACGCTCCTCAATGATTTTAAGTGCACTGGAAGTAACAATTACATTTTCAAACTCTATGAGTGAGATTGGATTAATTTGATTGGTTAAACAAACCTCAAAGCCATGAAGGTTGCGTGCAGAAAGCCATAGATTTTCATCAAATGACTCGACAATAACAAGAGCACTTGAAATGCCCATAGATTTAACCTTCTCAACAAACTTCTTTGTTTTTGGAGCTTCTAGCTGAAAATCATCAACTACAACTAATCTTTCCTGTCTGTGTAGCTCAGAGAATATTGATCTCATAGCGGCCAGATACATTTTTTTATTAATTTTTTTTGAGTGATCTTGTGGTTGTGCAGCAAATGCCCTACCGCCACCGACCCAAATATTTGATCTTGTAGTCCCGGCTCTTGCTCTGCCTGTCCCTTTTTGTCTCCAAGGCTTCTTTCCGCCACCTGAGACTGCGGATCTATTTTTTTGGGCTTTGGTTCCAGAGCGCCTATTAGAGAACTCAGATACGATAACCTGATGAACTAAAGATTCATTATACTCTACAGCAAAAGCCTTATCGGTAACCTCAATTTCTTTGGCTGTATTTGATTTAATTATCATTAAGATTTCCTTTTAACGGATGGCGTAATAATTACCTCGGTCCCAGGAGCCCCAGGAACTGAACCTTTAACTAATAAAAGGTTTTTTTCTAAATCGATCTTATGCACCTCAAGATTAGGTGATGTTCTGTTAACATTACCCATATGACCTGACATTTTTTTCCCTTTAAAGACTCTACCAGGTGTCTGATTTTGCCCAATTGAACCAGGTACTCTATGACTGATTGAGTTTCCATGCGATGCATCCTGCATCCTAAAATTATGTCTTTTTACGGTGCCCGCAAATCCTTTACCCCTGGTTTTGCCGGAAATATCAACAGCGAGGGTAGATTCAAAAAGAGACAGATTAATTTCATCACCAAGATTAAGCTCTTCAAGGCTTTCTACTCTAAATTCATGCATCGATGTGCAAGATTGAAGGTTTGCTTTGGTGATATGTCCTGAAACAGATTTATTGAGATTTTTTGCTTTACCAGATTCATAACTAACCTGCACAGCATTGTAGCCATCATTTTCATGAGTTCTGAGTTGTGTGATTTTATTTGGGATCACATGCAAAACGGTAACAGGCACAGTATTACCGTCTTCTAAAAAAACTCTTGTCATACCGCATTTGCGGCCAACTAATCCTAAACTCATTTTTATCCTCTATTTATCCGCTCTTACTTCGTTGGGTAAGTGCTTCAGCCCTTTATTTATAAAAAAGGCAACTTAATATCACATCTGAATATTCAGAAAGTGGCACAGTTTATCAACTAAACTGCAATAATCAAACTAATTTAATTTAATTTGAGCGTCTACACCTGCAGGCAACTCAAGCTTCATAAGGGCATCGACCGTCTTATCAGTCGGTTGCACAATGTCCATCAACCTCTTATGTGTAAGTATTTCATACTGGTCTCTCGCGTCTTTATCAACGTGTGGAGAAATTAGTACAGTAAATCTCTCTATTTTTGTAGGTAGTGGGATAGGACCCCTAACAGTAGCGCCTGTTCTTTTAGCTGTATCGACAATTTCCTTAGCGGATTTATCAATCAAACCATGATCAAAGGATTTAAGTCTAATTCTAATTTTTTGATTATCTGCCATGTTTTCTCGCTTACTCTATAATTTTTGAGACCACACCTGCACCTACGGTTCTACCGCCTTCACGGATAGCAAAACGTAAGCCCTCTTCCATTGCGATTGGTGCAATCAGTTCTACCTTCATTTTT
>Ga0255776_10003053_pt1 | contig 18269 bp, 17 predicted proteins | sample 071ome_19_FD_179974 | JGI IMG/M metagenome (GOLD analysis project Ga0255776, IMG submission 179974) | Coastal salt marsh microbial communities from the Groves Creek Marsh, Skidaway Island, Georgia - 071413AT metaG (version 2) | ecosystem: Environmental > Aquatic > Marine > Intertidal zone >... | reverse complement strand
ACTAATTCCTGCAACTCGTCGTCGTCGAAGGACTGAACGACGGCCCGGTCGACCCGGGCCGCTTCCAGAATGGCCAAGAGGTCGTCACGAGAAAGATCGGACGACGACGAATCGTCGCCTCCGCAGGCCACGACGCCCACGAAGAGGCCGACTGTGAGCAATCCGGCCGCCATACGGCGACGGGTTGACATACGAGACATGGTGATCCCTTCCAAGAATCTGGTCGGAGCCCCATGGTCCGCCAACCGACATCTCACCAAACTTTCGAACCCAATTCAATGATTGGAATTCGCGCACTCTGTTGCACAGATGTTCACTGGCGGTATTTGCGCAACAGGGTGCGCGAAAAGCGTCGGAATGGTGGAGACGATGGGACTCGAACCCACGACCCCCTGCTTGCAAAGCAGGTGCTCTAGCCAACTGAGCTACGTCCCCGAAGGGCGTCCTCACACTAGCCCCCCGACCTGGTCGGAAGCCTCGCTGACGGGACGAGAAACCCGCGGACCTACTCTTTCCACATGACGACACCCAGTGGTCTTCCCGGGGGCCGACCTCCCCGGCTCCAGTTCGGCACCTTCCTTGCGCCGCACCACCCGGTTGGCGAGAACCCGATCCTGCAGTTCCAAAGCGACATCGAATTCGCCGCCCATCTCGACCACCTCGGGTTCGACGAGTTCTGGTGTGGGGAGCACCACTCCAGTGGCTGGGAGATGATCGCATCACCCGAGATGTTCCTGGCCGCCGCCGGCCAGCGCACCTCGCACATACGCCTCGGCCCCGGCGTGATCTCGCTCCCCTACCACCACCCCTTCAACGTCGCCCAGCGCATCGTGCAACTCGACCACATGACAAAGGGACGCGCCATGTTCGGCACCGGTCCGGGTGCGCTGCCGAGCGACGCCTGGACACTCGGCATCGATCCGCTCGTCCAACGCGATCGACAAGACGAAGCGATGGGTGTCATCGTCCGGCTTCTGCGCGGCGAAGAACGTTTCACTCATGAAAGTGACTGGTTCACCCTGCGTGACGCTCAACTCCAGTTGCTGCCTGTTCAGGACGACATGCCCATCGCCACTGCGTCCACATTGTCGCCATCAGGAATGCAACTGGCTGGCAAGTACGGCTGTGGCGTGCTTTCGATCGCCTCGAACAGCACGGCCGGTCTCGCTGCCCTCCCCACCCAGTGGAGCTTCGCCGAGGAGTCAGCCATCAAACACGGTCAGTCGGTCGATCGCAAGAACTGGCGCGTCATGATGAGCTGGCACATCGCTGAAACGCGCGAGCAAGCACGCAACGAAGCCGTCGACGGACTCCAGCGCTGGCACAACGAATACAACGTGTGGACTCTCGGTCGGCCTGGCGCTCAACACGTCGACGATAAATGGGAACTCCTCGAACAGATCACCTCCGGAGGCACCGCAGTGATCGGAACGCCCGATGATCTCGTTGCGGCCATCAGAAATCTTCAGGCGATCACTGGCGGCTTCGGGATCGTGCTCGGCTTCGCACACGATTGGGCGAACCGTGAGAACACCCGGCGCTCGTGGGACATGGTGGCGCGTTATGTAATCCCCGAAGTCAACCGCACCACCGACCATCAACGAGCTTCGATGAAGTTCCTCAACGACAATCAAGCCACTTTGATGGCCGGCGCCGGAGCGGCCGTGATGCAAAAAATCATGGCCGATGAGCGCGCATCGGCCGAACTGGTCACCATGATGCAGAACATGCAGCAAAGCGGCGACGATCGCGGAACCACATTCCGACCTGGTGGAGGCGTACGCGACGACCAGTTGCCGACATCAGCAGGCGAGTAATACCCGCCGAGTCTCAGTCGTCTTTCAACGCGACCGCATTCGGAGTCACGTTCATTTTGGGCTCGTATTCGGCGACATCGACGTGTCGAGCCTCGACCCCCATCGTCGTGCGCAATTCGACACGACACGCCTCACATGGCCCGTAAAAACGTCCGTCATGCCGTGCTTTGCAGCGAGGACAGACCGAGAATTCCTCGGGAACAAGTGGGAGTGAACCAGACACCGCGCCGACCTTAGTTGCGACTCGTGTCCGTGGCTCGTCCATCAGCCGACGACGCACCATCTACTCTGCACTCGTGCACGTCGACGTCATGACCACCCCACTTCCGCTCAGCAAAACCGCGGATCACGCGAAGCAGGCCCAGAACGCTGGCTTCTCGGGTCTGCTCTTCACCGAAGCCGGACGAACGGCATATCTGAACGTCGGGGCCGCCGCCGTCGCCGCTCCCGGCCTCGACTTGTCCACGGGGGTTGCTGTCGCATTTCCTCGTAGCCCTTTCGTCACCGCAGCAACCGCATGGGAACTCCAAGAAGCTTCGGGTGGTCGCTTCCGCCTCGGTCTCGGCACACAAGTGAAGACCCATGTTGTGCGCCGGTACGGAGTCGACTTCGATCGTCCCGGACCCCGACTGCGCGACTACGTGCTCGCCGTCAAGGCCTGCTTCACCGCCTTCCGCACCGGCACCCTCGATCATCACGGCGACTTCTACGAGCTCACCTTCATCACACCGCAGTGGAGTCCGGGACCCATCGATGCGCCCGATCCGAAAGTGGACATCGCCGCCGTGAACCCGTGGATGTTGACCATGGCCGGTGAAGTCGCCGATGGTGTACACGTACATCCGATCGGCGAACCCGGGTATCTGCAGCGGCACGTTCTGCCTCGGGTCACCGACGGTGCATCGAAAGCGGGGCGCGATCCGGCGGAGGTGTCGATCATCGTCCCCGTGATGACGATCGTCGGAGACACCGACGAGGAGCGACACACCGAACGTGAACACCTGAGGGCCATGCTCAGCTTCTACGGCAGTACGCCCAACTACGCATTCATCTGGGACGAGGCAGGTTTCGAGGGAACCACAGCTCGGATCCGCGAGAAACAGAAGGCGGGCGACTTTGCCGGAATGGCGAACCAGATCACTGACGATCACCTGGGGGTGTTCACGACCGAGGCCACATGGGACGGATTGGCCGACGAATTGATCTCCCGGTACGGAGGTGTCGCCGACCGTCTCGTTCTCTACAACGCCGGCCGTGATCGCGAACGATTCGATCGCTACGGCAGCGTGGCCCGCGACATCGTCCGCCGTACCTCCTGAAGCCATCGGTAGCCTGCCGGCATGGCCGGCGAACTCATCTATGCATTCCGCATCATGCGCTTGCCGCTTCTCGACGCCGGCGGTGCGAGTATCGGTCGTGTCGACGACGTAGTTGTCGTCCCTGGTCGCTCGGGTTCGGCTCCCCGCGTCGTGGGTTTCACGGCGACCAGTCAGCGTCGCCGCATCTTCGTGAACGCCGGAAAGGTCGGACAGATCGCCGACGACGGCGTCCGTCTGCGTTCGTGGGACATCGATCTCAATCCCTTCAAGATCAAAAAGGGTGAACGCCTCCTCGGACGCGACGTGATCGACCGCCGAGTGAACGGCGAGACGGTTTCCGACGTCGCCCTTCGTGAACGTCTCGACTCCAAGTCGGGTGGTTGGGAAGTCGCCCAGGTACGACTGGCCAAGCGCACGGCTCTGCGACGCCGTCCTACCCATCGTCTCGTCGAATGGGTGGAGGTCGCCTCGCTCTTCGCCGCCGTCACCGAAATGGCCGCCGAGGCCGCTCGTCTGCACGACATGCATCCGACCGATGTCGCAGCCGTCGTTCGTTCGCTTCCCCTTGCTCAGCGTCGCCAGTTGGCCGAAGCCATGGACGACGACCGGTTGGCCGACGTGCTCGAAGAACTTCCGGAATCGGAACAGGTGGGACTCATCGAAGGGCTCGACATGGATCGTCTGCTTGCAGTTCTCGACGAGATGGAGAGCGACGACTTGGCCGACCTTTTGGCTGAGATGCCGGGTGAGCAGCGAGCCCGCATCCTCGATGCCATGGACGACGAGGACGCGGAGCAAATGCGCCGACTTCTCTCGTATGAGGAAGGCACTGCTGGCGGTCTCATGACTCCTGAGATCATCATCCTCGGCCCGACCTCGACCGTCGCCGAGGCCCTGGCCGAGATACGCGATCCAGAATGGCTGGTGTCGATCGCCTCACAGGTGTTCGTGTGCCGCCCTCCGTACAAACCACCCACGGGTCGGTACCTCGGTGTGGTTCACTTTCAGAGGCTCTTGCGCGAGGCCCCCGGAATGGAACTCGGGCAGTGTCTGGAAACCGAACCCACCATCACCCCCGACATCAGCGACCGCGAGGTCGCCGAGCGGCTCGCCTCTTACAACATGCTGTCGATCGGCGTGTGTGACGAAGCGGGTCGTCTGCTCGGAGCCATCACGATCGACGATGTGCTCGACCGCACTTTGCCGACCGGATGGCGACAGCGCCGTCGTCACCAGACGACGTCGGTCGTTCCGTAAGTCCCGTTCCATCATGTGAAGTTTCCGTCCACGATCACCGAGAGGAGGTGTCATGAAGGCCAGAACCCGCTTGGGAATTCCCCGTCAACGTCGCCGAATCGGTGTTCACTACGACCCTGAAGCTTTCGGACAGTTCTCGGAGTCGATCGCCCGCACACTCGGGACAGCACGCTTCCTCGTATGGCAGTCGTTCGTCATCGTCGCATGGATCGGCTACAACCTCGTTGTCCCCAATTCGTGGACATTCGACCCGTGGGGTCGCGGTCTCGTGCTGCTCACCCTCATCTTGTCGTTGCAGGCGTCATACGCGGCCCCTCTCATTCTTCTCGCGCAGAACCGACAAGAGTCCCGGGATCGTGCCCAGTCCGACTACGACCGCAAGGTCGCCGAACGAACCCAGGCCGACACCGAGTTCCTGGCGCGTGAGATCGCGAGCGTGCGATTGTCACTCACCGACGTGGCCACGACTCAGGACGTGCGAAACCTCGTCGACATCGATGAGTTGCAGAAGAAGGTCGATCACTTGACCGAGCTGGTCGAGAAACTTTCTTCGCGTCTCGACCGCGAACACTGATCACAACGGCCCATCAAATCGAGCCGATGTCCGATGAGGGTGAATCCCCTCGCAGCCACGAGTGAACTCATTCCGTCAGAGAGCAAGTTCTCCACCTGGTCTGGAAGATCCACGTCGATCACTCGACCGCAGTCGACACACACCAAGTGGTGATGATGTCCCTTCAGATCTTCGGCCAACTCAAATGCAGCTCGCTCACCTGTTGTGAGTACCTTCACTACCACTCCAGCTTCTTCGAGAATGCTGAGATTGCGATAGACAGAACTTTGAGGGAGTTCATCGGTCGCCGACGTGATCTCTGTTGTCACGAGCGGATGTGACGCATTGGCCAGAACGTCAACCAGTCGTCGACGACCCGGTGAATACCGTTGATCGATGGCCTCCAGACGTTCGCTCGCGATGTCGTGAACGCTGCTCGTATTACGACGATCGAGATCTCCGCTCATACCGAGAATGTACAACGGCGTGTGAGAATTGATCGGTCAGTCGGACACACCGACGTACTCGAACACGCGAATATCGCGTTCGATGACGGCTGTCACCAGGCTGACGTCGTCGAGCTGGCCGTCACCGAGGGTGATCACACCTGATTGGTCTCGTTCGCGTCGCGATAGATGATCGGCTACCGATGCCGCCACTGACGCTGCGATCACTGCTGTGCGCTCGGCGATCCCGGCTACTTCGGTGACTCGTTGTCCGTCGCGCGAGCCACGAACCTCCACGCGAAGTCCACCCAATCCACCTTCAGCATGGGGAGGGGACATCATCGGGAGTCGAGCGGTCAACCGATCACGTCGTGTCGCCGACACTCTCGCGCTGATGCGAGACACCTCAGGAAAAGCTCGCTTCAAGACGATGGGGTCGGCCAATTCGGCCCGGTAACAGTCTTTGCCGCCCACCGGTTCAGGGAACCACAACAATTCACGACCACTACCACCGGGCCGTTCGATCCATTCGTCGTCGTGCCAACCGAGAGCTTCTCCTCCGAGTGCTTGGTGATGCTGGCGCGCGCACGACGGACCTCCTGTGCCATGGAATGCCACGTGTATTTCGTCGACTGTGTCGAATCGCAGGGCAAGTTCAGCCGCGAGAAGTCCTGACATGCCTGGGCTCGCAGCCGCTCCGACGATCAATCGCGTGCCACGTTCACGAGCTCGTTGGTCGAGTGCGACCAATTCGTGGACGTCGTCGGCGTCATCCGACACCGCCACCACGTCGAGCCCTCGATCGAGGAAGGTCGTGGCCAGTGCGGCCTGGGGGGCTGGTGTACACAGAACGATTGAACAGCACGACGTATCGGAGAAAGCATCGATGGTCTCGCTGAAAGTGCACTGCTCGACGCCCCGCAAAGTGGTGAATGCTGTCGACTCGACGTCATGAGCGATCACTGAGTGTCCAGATTCGATCAGTTGTCGGGCAACCCGCGAGCCCACGGCCCCGAGTCCGACCACTCCGATCGGAAGTGGTGGCGTCGGTGTCACGACTGAGGACGCGAGAGTTCGCGCCAACCGCCACGCTGGGGAGGGACGCCACCTCGGCCACGCACGCGAAGCGCAGCGGCGATGAGTCCGGCGAGCGACATGGCAGCAATGGCTCGGCGCAAGGTTCTCATGGCAAAGACGGTACCAACGGCCCGTGACCAGGGGACTAACGTTGGCACAAATGTTGCTCGTCGGCGCCACCGCATTTGATGGTTCGACGATCAACATACGCATCGAGGGCGAGCGAATCGCCGCCATGGGACCTTCCCTGGCTCGGCTTGACGAGGAAGTGGTTGACCTTCGTGGCTACCTGATCCTTCCGGCCTTCGCCGAGCCCCATGCCCACCTCGACAAGGCCTTCCTGGCTGATCGAGTCACCAATCCGTCCGGGGACTTGTTGGGCGCCATTCAGGCGATGCAACAGATGTCGTCGTCGTTCACACCAGCCGACATCGTCGAGCGCGCCGAGCGGGCTGCCCGGCTTTTGGTCGCGAACGGCGCGTCACTCATTCGAAGTCACGTCGACACGACCTCCGAACAAGGTCTTCGCTCGATTGAGGCGCTCCTCGAGGTTCGCCAGCGCCTTTGGGGGATCGTCGACATTCAGATCGTCGCTCTGACCGGCTGGCCGATCACGGGTCGGGCCGGAGCCGACAATCGAGCCTTGTTGGTGACAGCCCTCGATGCCGGTGCCGATCTAGTAGGTGGCTGTCCGCACCTCGATGACGATCCGGCGGGGGCCAACACGGTGTTGCTGAAGATCGCCGCGGAGGCGGGGGTTGGTGTCGATCTGCACACCGACGAGACCCTGGACCCCGCCATGTTGTCGCTCGAGGATCTCGCCCAACGGGTCACCACCAACGAATACGAGTTCTCGGTGACTGCCAGCCACTGTGTGAGCCTCGGGGTCCAAGACGTCGACACTCAGCAGCGAGTGGCCGCTCTCGTAGCCCACGCCGGAATCGGGGTCGTTGCCCTCCCGCAGACGAACCTCTTCCTCCAGGGCCGCAGCCACCAACAAGCCATGCCTCGCGCCGTGACGGCGGTTGCGGCGTTGCAACGAGCAGGTGTCGAAGTTGCCGCAGGAGGAGACAATCTGCAGGATCCGTTCAATCCACTCGGTCGTGCCGATCCCCTCGAAACTGCGGGGCTGATGATCGCCACGACCCACCTTTTGCCCGAAGAAGCCCTCGACACCGTGTCGTCGGCGGCGCATCGAGTTCTTGGAGGTGAAAGCGGTGAACTTCGAGTCGGCGGCCGCGCCGACCTGGTGGCGATCCCGGCCACCAGCGTTCGGGAGGCGATCGCCTTCGGACCACCAGGGCGCTATGTCTGGCACCAGGGTGTTCTCGTCAGCACTCCAACGAACACGGTGACGCAAAATATGGCGACACCTTGGGTCAGTTCCGAACTATCCGATCTAGGTTTCGAGAACGCATGACGTCGACACCAGCACTCGAATTCGACCATGTTTCGATGGTTTTTCCTGACGGAACTCACGCTGTTGACGACGTGTCGTTCACTGTCGGTCGAGGTGAATTCGTGACCGTGGTCGGTCCGTCCGGGTGTGGAAAGTCCACATTGTTGCGCATCGCTTCCGGCCTCACCGACCAGACGAGTGGCGACTGCCGAGTCGATCGGAAGCAACTCGGATACGTGTTCCAGGACGCCACTCTCCTTCCGTGGCGAACCGTTCGCCGCAATGTCGAACTCAACGCTGAACTCCAAGGACTGGACAAGGTCGAACGTCGTGGACGAGCGACCGAGGCCATCGAACTCGTCGGACTGTCGGGCCACGAATCGAAGTACCCCAAGCAATTGTCGGGGGGTATGAAGATGCGGTGTTCACTCGCCCGTGCCCTCGTTCTGTCACCGTCGGTATTTTTGTTCGACGAGCCGTTCGGTGCCCTCGACGAGATCACCCGCGAACGACTGAACGACGAGCTGCTCCGTCTGTTCGTCCACGAGGGTTTCGCCGGACTCTTCATCACACACTCGATCGCCGAGGCGGTTTTCTTGTCCACACGGGTGTTGTGCATGTCAGCCCGTCCGGGTCGGATCATCGCCGACATTCCGATCGAGTTCCCCTATCCACGCCAGCCCGAACTGCGATACGAACCTCGCTTCGGTGAACTGTGCGGACGGGTGGCTGAGGCGTTGAAGGAGGCCTACCAGTGAACGGTCGCGGCTTCGGATCGCGAATCGTTCGCTACACACCACCTCTGTTCGTATTCGGGGGCTTCATCGGCCTTTGGTACCTCGTCCACCACGTGATCCTCGACGACCGGCGCCGATTCATCGTCCCGCCGCCGCACCAAGTCATCCAGGATGCTTTCTTGACGGCCAATGCCCGCTCCGAATTGCTCGAAGGCCTGGGGAACACAGCTCGCATCGCCCTGATCGGATTCGTCATCGCCACCGTCATCGCCTTGGTCGGAGCCGTGGTCATGGCCTTCAGTCGGGTGGCGGAACGGGCCCTGTTTCCCTACGCCGTGGCACTCCAAACCATCCCCATTCTCGCTCTGGTCCCCCTTTTCTCGGTGTGGTTCGGACCGACTCGTACCGCTCGGGTGGTGACCTGCGTGCTGGTGGCGTTGTTCCCGATCCTGACCAGCTTCCTGTTCGGTCTGAAATCCGTCGACCGCGACCTGCAGGATCTTTTCCGCCTCAATCGAGCGGGGCTTCGGACAAGGCTGTTCAAACTGCAACTTCCGGCCGCACTTCCATCGATCTTCACCGGGCTTCGCATCGGCGCCGGACTCTGCGTGATCGGTGCCCTTGTGGCTGACTTCTTCTTCACGCGCGGCGACATGGGTCTCGGTCGTCTCCTCAACAACTACGCCAAGCGGTTGGAGTACGAAAAGTTGTTCGGTGGTGTGATCTTGGCGTCACTGCTCGGCGTCACCATCTATATTTTCATCGGCTGGATCGGAAGCCGAACCTTGCGCCATTGGCACGAATCAGAGGCTCAGTCCAGTTGAACTCCCATCGTCAACTCTCGCCCTACGAAGGAACGAACCGGTGAAATTCTCTCAGCTGTCCCTCGGTGGGATCGTCACCTGTCTCACCCTGGCCAGTGTGGCCTGTGGGGGCGATGACAGCGATTCGTCGTCCGACTCCGTGTGTCCGTCGAATCTGGTGATCCAGACCGACTGGTGGCCGGAGATCGAACACGGCGGCACGTATCAGTTGATTGGCGAGAACGGCACATCCAACACTTCGCTTTTCACCTATTCGGGCCCGATCGATCCGGCATACGCCGTCGGCGGTATCCAGACCGTCGAAATTCGCGCCGGTGGCGATGCCATCGAGTTCCAGCCGGTCGTCTCGGTCATGCAGACCGATCGCGACATCACCCTCGGTTACGTGAACACTGACGATGCCATCCAGTCGTCAGCCACGGTTCGCGTCACTGGAGTGGCAGCCACCCTCGAGATCAACCCTCAATACCTGCAATGGGATCCCACCCAACTCGACATCGATCCGAGCGATCCAACTTCTCTGAAAAAATCCGGTGCCCGCATCCTGCACTTCCCGGGAGCCGCTTACATCGACTGGCTCATCGGCAAGGGCTACATCGACGCCTCGCAGAGCGACCCGAACTACGGCGGATCTCCATCGGACTGGATCGCTGGTGGAGCTAACTTCATCCAACAGGGCTTCGTGACCAACGAGCGCTACAAGTACCAGAACCTCATCGAGTGGAAGGACGGCGCTCCGGCACCGATCGATTACGTACTGATCCACGATCTCGGCTGGCAGCCGTACCCGGCGATGTACTCGGTTCTCACCGAGCGCGTCGACGAGTTGTCACCTTGCCTCAAGCTTCTCGTTCCGAAACTCCAGCAGGCCTGGGTCGACTACCTCGCAAAACCCACCCCGACCGGTGACGTGATCATCGGGATCACCGAGGCCTACAACAACTATTGGACGGTGACGTCGGAAGTCAATCGAGCCGGATTCGAACTCTTCGACGAGATCGGAATCGGATCGAACGGTCCCGACGGCACCTACGGGAACTTCGACCTTGATCGAGTGCAAGGACTGTACGACGAAGTACTACCTCTGTTCGACCAACTCGGAGTCGATTACGACCCGAACATCACTGTCGATGGAGTGGTGACGAACCGTTTCATCGATCTGTCGATCGGTCGCTGATCGCGCCAAAGAGCGATCACGAGTTCGTTTTACGCTCCGGAAATTCGAAGCGATCGATTTCGTGTAAGACCTGGACCACATGGTCGACACCGCTTCGGAATAGTCGGGTACCGAGTTCGACCGTGGCCATAGTGGGATCTCCGATGTGCCCGTGGGGTCCGAAGTCGTCGGACGTCCAGCCAAAGGGCACTGATCCACCAAAGCGAACTCGTTCGAACTCCTGCAACCAGTGGGGAACGTTGGCCACAGCCTGGCTCATATCGACGAGATCGGGACGTAGGTGCAACATCACCGACGTCTCGTCGGTTCCACCGTGAACCCCGGCTCCCGCCTCACCGTCGGCTGACGCACCACCCTGATCGGCCGGAACGAAAGGATGGACGAGGAAGGTCATGAGGCCGTGAGCCAGACGCAACTCGCGATTGGCGACGGCCGCCAGGGCACTGTTTCCACCGTGCCCGTTGAGAAAGACCAGTTTGCGAGCCCCGGTCCGGGCCACACACCGGCCGATGTCGTCGAGAACGGCGAGCAGTGTGGTGGCCGAGAGCCAGATCGTTCCTGACGACCAGGCGTGTTCGTTCGACTTCGTGTAGGCGAGCGAAGGCAAGAGCCAGACGTCGAGATCACTGGCCGCAACTACGGCTGCTTCGGCGGTGGCTTCGGCGATGACGAGATCGGTCGACAGTGGAAGGTGCGGACCGTGTTGTTCGACGGCACCGAGAGGTTGGATCAGGATGCTCCGCTCACTCAGATTCGTCAGTACCTCCGGACCGGTCAGGTCGGCAAGACGACGGTCGGAGCTTACGGCCACGTCGTCAGTCTAAGGATCGGTGCTGGTGGGGCTAACAAGAATCGAACTTGTGACCTCATCCTTATCAGGGATGCGCTCTAACCGACTGAGCTATAGCCCCAGCGACGGGTCACCCTATCGGTCGGTCCGGCGACTCCTCAACCAGGCTCCGAAGCCACCCGGGGATGGAGCCGGAACCGCCTCCATGTCGTTGGCGACATCTTCAAGCACGGTCACCCTGATCCCACCCACCACATCGGTGATGAGGTTGAAGGTGACCGCCGCCAGCACCGCCAGACCGGTCAGACCCACCACGAGGAACAACCCGAGCACCCAGGCTTGGTGGAAGATCTCACCGCCTTTGAACTCGAACGACTCCCACCCGAAGCTCTCCATGAAACGCTCGACGTTGTCGACCGTCCCTGTGGTGTTGGCAACGTTCCAGAGCAGAACCCCGGTGATGAGAAGCACCAGATACAGAACTACGTGGAAAATCCCTGCCACTCGCAACACACTCCACGGGTCGATGTAACGAACCGTGCGAGTGGTGCGCCGCACACGACGAACTCGGCGACGAACGATCGGCTCACGTTTTACTGAATCTTCGGGAGTTACCTCGGTCGTTGCGACGGTCCCCGTCGATTCCTCGTCGGGCTGCACGGCCGGCACGATGAAAAATGGATCGTCGATGTCGGCCACGTGGTCAGCGTAGAAGATTCCGTCACCAGTTGGTGGTCGCTCGTGCCGTCGCCGACGACGATCCAATACGTACCTGCACGATCACATCGCCGTCGCGGTCGTCGAGCGACGCCAGAGTTGCGTTGACACCGCCGACGAGTGCCGGAATCACATCAGGGCGATTCGATGCAACAGCCAACGCGACGGCATCGGCCACGCTCTGGGCGCGGGCGTGGTCAATGATCACATCGGTGACCTGAACCAACCCCTGTATGGCCAGCGCCACGACGGCCGCCAGGGCGACTACCAGAACGCCGATCTGTCCCGGGTCACGCTGGCGCGCGCTCACTCCTCGTCGTCGTGGGCGATGATCAAGGCGACCGACGAGACCGTCTGGCCATCCTCGACCGACATCACTCGGACTCCCGTGGCGGTGCGACCTTGTGAGGAGATAGTGCGCACCTGGGTGCGGATGGTCGAGCCACCGGAGGTGACGGCCACGATTTCATCGTCGATACCGGCCATGAAGGCCGACACGACCATGCCCTTTTTCTCCTTGATCTGGATACCGCGAACACCCATGCCACCGCGGCCCTGGCGATTGAACTTGTCGAGTTGGGTGCGCTTGCCGTATCCGGCTTGAGTGATCATGAGAATTGCAGCCTCATCGCGAGCCACATCGACGCTGACCACTTCATCACCCGCGCGCAGCTTCATGCCACGCACGCCGGCTGCGGCTCGGCCCATAGCTCGCACCTCGGTCTCCGAGAAGCGAATGGTCATCCCCGATCTCGCCACCATGAAAATGTCGTCGGATCCTGATGTTTCGATCACTCGAACCAGTTCGTCACCTTCACGCAAGTTGAGAGCGATGAACCCGTCGCGTCGTGCCTTGTCGTACTCGTTGAACGGCGTCTTTTTCACCACGCCGTTACGCGTTGCGAAGAAGAGATAGCGCTCGGCGGCAAAATCACGAGTGTCGATGATCGCCTCGATGGTCTCACCGGCCTGCAGCGGCAGCAGGTTCACGATCGGGACACCCTTGGTCGCACGCTCTCGCTCGGGAAGCTCATGGGCACGTAGTCGATACACCTTGCCTCGGTTCGAAAAGAACAAGAGGTAGGCGTGCGCTGTGGTGAAGATGACGTGACGAACGATGTCGTCGGCCTTCAACTTGGCTCCGGTGACGCCTTTTCCACCTCGACCTTGGGTCTTGAAGTTGGAGGCATGAACGGCCTTCACATACTGAGCCTCGGTCATCACCACGACGAGCTCGGTGTCGTCGACCAAGTCTTCGACACTCATCTCACCGGCATCGAGAGCGATCGGACACACACGCGGTGTGGCGAACTCCTCCTTGATGGCCAGAAGTTCGTCCTTGACCACGGTTCGCAACTTCACATCGTCCGCCAGGATGGCCTGCAGATCGGCGATGCGCTGCGTGAGGTCGGCGATCTCTGATTCGAGATCGATGCGCGACAAGCGGGTGAGCTGACGAAGCTGCATGTCGAGGATGTCGATCGCCTGCACCTCGGTGAACTCGTAGGGCTTGGCCATCAACTGGTTCTTGGCGCTCGGCGCGTCTTCGCTCTCGCGGATCAACTTGATGATCTTGTCGATGACGTTCAGGGCCTTGATACGGCCTTCGAGCAGGTGAGCGCGTCGTTGGGCCTTGTCGAGGCGGAACTGCGTACGGCGGGTGAGAACTTCGATTTGATGACGTAGGTAGCCGTTGATCGCGTCGGCAAGCGTGAGCTGGCGCGGAACACCGTCGACCAACGCCACCATGTTCACACCGAAGCTGGTTTGCAACTGAGTGAGTTTGTAGAGGTTGTTGAGAACGACGTTGGCGTTGGCGTCGCGCTTCAAGGTGATCTGCAGGTTGGTCTTGCCACCCGACGAACCGTCGTTCACGTCGGCGATGCCGTCGATGTCACCGGCGTCGACGAGTTCTTGAATACGTCCTGCGATGGCCGAGCAACTCGTCTGATAAGGAAGTTGGGTGACGACGATCTGCATCGCACCGCGCTTCGACTCTTCGATCGTGGCGGTGGCGCGCATCTTCACACTGCCACGACCGGTTCGGTAAGCGTCGATGATGCCAGCGCGGCCGAGAATCGAACCACCAGTCGGGAAGTCAGGTCCCTTCACGAATTCCATGAGGTCGTCGGTCGTGGCATCGGGTGTGAAGAGAACGTGCACACAGGCATCGATCACTTCACCGAGGTTGTGTGGCGGAATGTTGGTCGCCATACCCACGGCGATGCCCTGACTTCCGTTGACCAAAAGGTTGGGGAAACGCGCTGGGAGCACCGTGGGTTCTTCGCGGCTGCCGTCGTAGGTGGCCACCATGTCGACGGTGTCTTCGTCGATGTCGGCCAACAACTGCATGGCGAGTGGATGCAGTCGACATTCGGTGTAGCGGCTGGCGGCCGGTCCGAAGTCGGGTGATCCATAGTTGCCGTGGAAGTCGATGAGCGGATGACGTAACGAGAATGGCTGAGCCATTCGTACCAACGCGTCGTAAATGGCGCTGTCACCGTGCGGGTGGTACTTGGCCATCGTGTCGCCGGAGACACGTGCCGATTTCACGAACGGACGGTCGGGACGGAACCCCTGCTCCTCCATGTCCCAGATGATGCGACGATGAACGGGCTTCAGTCCGTCGCGCACGTCGGGCAGGGCACGAGCCATGATGACCGACATGGCGTAGTCGAGGAACGAACGCTCCATTTCGTCCTGCAGCGCCACAGGCTGCACAGGAATGATCGGTTCGTCGGGGGTCGCGTCGTCGGCGGGTGGTTGTGTCTTCTTGGAAGCCATCAGATATCGAGGAACCTCACGTCTTTGGCATTGGTCTGAATGAAGTGCTTGCGACTCTCGACGTCGTCACCCATGAGGACGCCCATGATCTCGTCGGCCAACGCGGCCTCTTCGACGGTGACCTGCAAAAGAGTGCGCGACTCGGCGGCCATGGTGGTGGAACGCAGCTCCTCCCAGTCCATTTCTCCGAGGCCCTTCAGGCGCTGGAATTCCTTCTTGTGGTTCGGATGCTCGTCGAGGAATCGTGACTTCGCGATGTCGTCTTTCAGGTAGATCTTTTCCTTGCCGATCTCGGTGGAATACAACGGCGGCTGCGCGATGTACACGTAACCGGCTTCCACGAGCGGTCGCATCTGTCGGAAGAAGAACGTGAGCAACAACGTGCGGATGTGGCTGCCGTCGACGTCGGCGTCGGCCAGGATGATGATCTTGTGATAGCGCGACTTGGTGGCGTCGAATTCGTCGCCGACTCCGCCACCGATCGCCGTGACGAGCGCAGTCACCTCGGCGTTCTTCAACATCTTGTCGAGGCGTGCACGTTCGACGTTCAGGATCTTGCCGCGGATCGGGAGGATCGCTTGGGTGCGCGGATCGCGTGCGTCGAGGGCGGTACCACCGGCCGAGTCGCCCTCGACGATGAAGATCTCGCTCTCTTCGGGATTTCCGCTCGTGCAGTCCTTCAACTTGTCGGGCATGCCCGCGCCGCTCAGGGCCGTCTTACGTCGTACGGCATTGCGCGCGTTCTTGGCCGCCACACGCGCCTGCGCGGCGGCTTGAGCTTTCTTCACAACCTTGTTGGCTTCGGTCGGGTTCTCGTCGAGCCATTCGGTGAGTCGTTCATTCGTCGCCTTCTGCACGAACGAACGCATCGAAACGTTGCCCAACTTGGCTTTGGTCTGACCTTCGAACTGCGGTTCTGACAACTTGACCGACACGATGGCGGTGATTCCCTCGCGGATGTCTTCGCCGAGAAGGTTGTCGTCCTTTTCCTTCAGAAGTCCGCGTGAGCGCGCGTACTTGTTGACCACGCTCGTGAGAGCAGTCTTGAAGCCTTCGACGTGCATACCGCCTTCAGTCGTGCTGATGCCGTTGGCGTAGCCGTGGATTCCTTCGTGGTATCCGGTGTTCCACTGCATCGCGATGTCGAGAGCCTGACCCTCTTCTTCGTCCTCGTAGTGAGCAACCTTGTTGAAGAGTGATTCCTTCGACTGGTTGAGGTGCTTCACAAAGTCGACAATGCCGCCCTTGTACTGGAAGGTGACGTCTTGTTCCTTGCCGGGTCGTTCGTCCTTGAAGACGATTTCGAGGCCACGATTCAAAAAGGCCATCGTCTGCAGTCGCTCAAGAACGGTGCGCGCCACGAATTCGGTTCCTTCGGACGCAAAGATCGTGGCGTCGGGCCAGAACGAGACGCTCGTGCCGGTAGTGCGACCACGACTTGGGGTGGAACCTGTTGAAGCCAACTTGCCTTGTGGCTTGCCGCCGTTCTTGAACTCCTGCTCGTACCGTTTGCCGTCGCGGTCGATTTCGATGGTGAGCCGACTCGACAAGGCGTTCACCACCGAGACACCCACACCGTGCAGACCGCCGGACACTTTGTATCCCTCACCACCGAATTTGCCGCCGGCGTGCAACACCGTGAGGACCACCTCGGCTGCGCTCTTCCCCTTGTGTGGTCCTGACGGGTAGGGGTCGACCGGAATGCCTCGACCGTTGTCGTCGACCCGGCATCCGCCATCGGCAAGAAGGGTGATGCCGATACGTGTACAGAATCCGGCCATGGCCTCGTCGACCGAGTTGTCGACAACCTCCCAGATGAGGTGGTGGAGTCCGGCAAGGCCTGTGGAACCGATGTACATACCCGGGCGCTTGCGCACCGGATCCAACCCCTCGAGAACCTGGATGTCTTTGGCGCCGTAATCGGCAGTGGGGGTCGCGTTCTTGGTGGTCACGGATACCTCGGAAGTGGGGATGACGGGCGGTCGGAACTGTGAGCGGCGGGGGCCGCCACGGGGCGAACAACTCGTCGAAGCAACGTCAGAAATTCTACCTCACAGACGGCCTGAAATCGTGGCAAAACAGGCACTCTGAGCAGGGAAAACGTACTCCTGTTCGGGGTCCGTATGGCAGGTCGATTCAGCGTCGTCGAGCGACGGTGATCTCGAGCCTCTCGACGGCCATCCCACCCCCGGCTTGGAGACGATCGATCACGTCGGAATGAAGGATTTTCAACTGTGTGGCCCAGGCCGGATCGTCGACCTCCACCACGAGGACGCCCTCGTCCAGTTTCAGGGGTCGACAGTGAGCCGCCACCTGGTCACCCACCAGTTCTGCCCACCGGGAGAAGACGGACACGGTGGTGGCCCGGTCACCGCCTTTCAGCGAGGCCAACAATCGATCCATCGATTCCGACAGGGGGCGTGGCTCAGAACTCACGGCACCACCGATCCGGCGTCGATACGTAGGACCTGGTCGGGCCGGGCCGCCTCGGGCAGAGGGCTGGCCGTGGTGATGACCACCTGACCCTCTGGCAAGTGTTCGAGGAGGGCTCGACATCGGTCAGGGTCGAGCTCGCTCAGAACGTCGTCCAAAACGAGCAACGGCGTCATGTCGGTGGTTTCAGCCACCAGCCGATGAGCGGCCAGGCGCATCGCCAAGGCCAAGGAACGCATTTCCCCTTGGCTGGCATGAGTCCGAGCCGGCATTGCGCCGATCGACAAATCGAGATCGTCTCGGTGCGGACCGACGGTCGATACCCCACGACGAACGTCGTCGGAGCGGGCTGCCGCCAAGGCGGCCTTCATGCCGGCCCGCCGCCATTCGGGCTCGTATCGCAACCCGATCGCCACCACGTCGCCGGCGATGCGGTGGTACGCCTCCTCGACGCGCGGTTGAAGTCGACTCACCAAGTTGGCTCGGACCTGGCCCACGTCGTCAGCTACGGCTGCCAAGCGATCGTCCCAGACGTCGAGGGAGAAAGCGACCTCGTCGGTCAGACGACCGCCACACTGCTTCAGCAACGTATTGCGCTGCTTCAGAACACGTTCGAGATCGAGGCGCAGCGCGTCGTGCTTCACGGCGAGCGACACCGCCGTGTCGTCGAGATACCGACGTCGTTCGGCTGGCGAACCCTTCACCAGTTCCAGATCATCGGGAGAAAACACTGTCACACGCATGACTCCGAGAAGATCCCGCGTGCGTGGAAGTCGTTGTCGGTTCACTTGGGCAGTGATCCGACCCTGTCGAGGAATGGCGATCTCGATCAGAAGGTCCCGTCCGTCGGCGTGACGAATCGTCGCCCGCACGAATGCTTCGTCGGCTCCATTCCGTACGAGGACGGCCGGAGGAACGTTGCGAAAACTTTCGAGCGTT
>Ga0255776_10003048_pt1 | contig 18276 bp, 20 predicted proteins | sample 071ome_19_FD_179974 | JGI IMG/M metagenome (GOLD analysis project Ga0255776, IMG submission 179974) | Coastal salt marsh microbial communities from the Groves Creek Marsh, Skidaway Island, Georgia - 071413AT metaG (version 2) | ecosystem: Environmental > Aquatic > Marine > Intertidal zone >... | reverse complement strand
CGAGTGGAGACGGTGGCGATGGAGGCCCCGCTGGAAAAACTTAAGGAAGCCATCGTCACCACCGTGCTCACGCCCCGGGACCTCCGCATCGAGGCCATCTTTGACGATACGGCGCCGACCCTTGGCGCCGAGCCCTTTCTTTTAGGGCAAATCCTCGACGGGGAAGGCAAAGCCCTTCGCTGGCGCTGGCGCGCCGAGCGCTTTGCCGAAGCCGTAGTAGCCTCGAAGCTGAAGCGCCGCACCATCACCCTTCCCAGCGGGGAGCGCCGCACGCTGCGACAGGTACAAGTCGCCCTGGTGAGCAATCACCTAAAGCTCAGGGAAAAGGCCTACGCGAAATCGGTCCTGGCCACGGCCCGCCGCTACGACGTCCGCCCTTCACTGATCTACGCGGTAATCGAAGTGGAAAGCGCCTTCAATCCCTACGCCGTCAGCTCCGCCAAGGCCTATGGCCTCATGCAGATTGTGCCCGCCACCGCCGGACGGGACGTCTATCAGCAAATCAAGAAGCGCCCCGGCGAACCCACGAAGGAAGCCCTTTTCGATCCAGACTTCAATATTGATATCGGCGGCGCCTACCTGCATTTGGTAGACGATCGTTACTTGAAAGAGATCAAGGACAGCAACAGCCGAAGCTTCGCCACCATCGCCGCTTACAACGGAGGGGTTACCGCGGCTTTACGGACCTTCGACCGAGACCCGAAGCGCGCGGTGGCACAGATTAATCGCCTAGCCAGCGATGCAGTCTACGAGCGCCTTCGGCGGCATCATCCCTTTGCGGAAACCCGGCGCTATCTGGAAAAGGTGCGGAGTGCTGAGGCGAACTATCGCTAGACCTTAAAGCCCGGGCCGCATTCGATAAGAAGCTGTCCTTCCAGCGCTGCCTCGCGATGGATTTGCACCGCCTGATAATCGGGGTCGCGGAACATATCGAGCATGACCTGGGTAGAGGGGTACTCGATCAGCATGACGGCGTCCCAGGCGCCCTCGCCCTCCCCAATCAGGAACCCCCGGGCATCACCGGAGTAGAGTACGCGGCAGCCCTTGGGCTCCATGACGCGCCGGAAGCCGGCGGCGTAGCGTTGATAGGCCTCAAGGCCAGAGACGGGCGCCTCAGTGGATGCCTCGTACGCCGCGACCGCGCGGAACTTTAGGAGGTTGAGCATTTGGATGGGGTGCCCCGTTGCGCGATCGCGAAAGGCGCGAACCTGGTCGCCGGTGGGCTGAAGTACGTTACGAACCATCGGGTTTCTCCCCTAACCCTGAGCGTGGCGGAGAGGGTGGGATTCGAACCCACGGTGGGCTATTAACCCACGCCGGTTTTCAAGACCGGTGCTTTCAACCGCTCAGCCACCTCTCCGGAGCGCCTAGTATAGGGAAAGGTGAGCCCGGGCGCCCCTGGCAGGGAACTTTTCTCCCCTTGCAAGGGTCCTAGCTTCGCCGTATACAGGCCTTTGGAGCGCGGTTGCGCCCACCCCTTTTGGCAAATGAAGAGGATCACCATGGATCAGCACCGACCGAACTCCCGCATCGCCCAAGCGAGCGCCGTGGCTACCGGTCAATCAACGGCCCTAGACCCCAGCGCCCTTAAGGTTCTGCGGAATACCTACGCACTGCTCGCCATGACCGTGGCCTTCAGCGCCGTAACGGCTGTGGCGTCCATGGCGCTCAACGTGCCCTACCTGGGCCTTTGGATGCTTCTCCCCTACTTCGGGCTGCTCTGGGGCATCGAGAAGACGAAAAACAGCAGCATGGGCATTGTGCTGACCTTCGCCCTGACGGGCTTCATGGGCCTGACGCTCGGCCCCATCCTGAACGCCTATCTCCAGTTCCGCGGCACGGGCCCCATTGTGATGGCTCTCGGTGGCACGGCGGCAATCTTCTTCGCCATGAGCGCCTATGTGCTGGTGACGAAGAAGGATCTCAGCGGCATGGGTCGCTTCCTGATGATTGGCATGGTCATCGCCTTTGTGGCGTCCATCGCGAATATCTTCATGGAAATCAGCGCCCTGGCCATGACCACGTCGGCCATGTTCCTGGGCATCTGCTCCCTCATGATCGCGTTCCAAACCAGCGCCATCATCCACGGCGGCGAGCGCAACTACATCAGCGCGACGGTAACGCTTTACGTCATGCTCTATAACGTCTTCCTGTCCCTCCTGTCCTTCGCGGGCATCGGCGGCGACGAGTAAGCCCTTCGGCCCTGGCTGAGCACCCTCAGCCAGGGCCAGCTTTATTTCCGCTACGCCTGCCTAAGTTCTCCTCCTGATGCGCTTCGCCCTCCTTGTCCAAGCCGATCCCGCCCAGTGCCCCAGTGCGATCAGCGCCCTGCGCTTTGCCGAGGCCGTGGCTACTTCGGAGCATTCCCTGGTGGGGGTGTTCTTTCAGGGCGATGGGGTCCAGGTCGCGCAGCAATTTCGTCGCCCCCCTCGGGACGAAAGTGATCTTCAAGCGCGCTGGGCGAAGGTTTCTGAAGACTGCACCCTGCCCCTTCAGCTGTGCGTTGCCTCGGCGCTCCGTCGGGGCCTCGTGGACGGGCCTGAGGCAGCGCGGGCGGGCCTTGCGGCGGCCACCCTGGCACCGCCCTTCGAACTGGCGGGGCTGGCGACGTTCCTTGCCCAAATGCAGAGCGCCGATCGGGTGCTCACCTTTGGGGCCGCCTCGTGAAGTCCCTGCTGATCATTTCTCAGAGCACGCCCTACGGGCGCAGCAGCGCAGCGGAAGCGCTGGATACGGCTATGGCGGCAGCAGCGCTGGACGTGCCCGTCACCCTGCTTTTTGACGGGGATGGCGTCCTTCAATTGCTGCCCGGACAAGCGGGCAGCGAGCTCGGCGTGCGGAACATGAGCCAGGTGCTAGAAGCTTTACCGGCCTTCGAAGTCGAGCGGTGCTTCGTGGCCGGGCCGGCCCTGGCGCAGCGGTCCCTGACGCCGGAGAGCCTTGCCCTGCCGGGGCCACTCCTCGACGGCAAGGAGGTGGCCGCCCTCCTTCGCACCGCCGATGTGGTGCTGACCTACTGATGGCCTCCTCGACGCTCTTTCTCCTCGCCCAGCGCCTGACGGCCCCAGCTCACCGCCTCGGGGAATGGCTCCGCCCCGGTGATCAACTTCTGTTGCTTGAGGATGGGGTCTACAACCTTGGCCTTTCCCTGCCTGAAGGCGTGAAAGGGTTTTCCCTGGCAGCAGACTGCAAGGCTCGCGGGGTGAAGAGCCCCTGGCCACTGCTTGACGACACAGCCTTTGTGGAGCTCGCAGCCCGTGCGGAACGGGTGGTAACCCTTACCCCCAGCCTTTTGGCCTAGGCGCACCATGACCGCGCTCCCACCCCAGGATCCGGAAGGCTTTCTGCTTCATCGGGAAGATTGGACCCCCACCGTCGCTCAGGCCCTTGCCACCGAGGATGACTGCACCCTGACCGCCGACCATGAGGCAGTCATTGCCCTGGTCCAGGATTTCTACGATCGCTATGGCATTGCGCCCAATAACCGGGCGCTCGTGCGGGCTGTGAAGACCGCGCTTGGGCCCGCCTTGGGGTCCAGCATGGCCCTCATGAAGCTTTTCGGGGGGGCGCCGGCGAAAACCGTCGCGAAATATGCGGGGCTGGCGAAGCCCCCGCATTGCCTCTAGCCCTGGGGCGCGAGCACCGTTTGTCCGCCTAGGTAGGGTTGAAGGGCTTCGGGAATACGGATGCTGCCGTCGGCCTCTTGATAGTTCTCCAGTACCGCCACCAGGGTGCGACCCACGGCCAGCCCCGAGCCATTGAGCGTATGCACCAGGGTGGTCTGCTTCGCCCCCGCAGCCTTGTACCGCGTGCCCATGCGCCGAGCCTGGAAGTCTAGGAAGTTCGAGCAGGAGGAGATTTCCCGGTAGCAATCCTGCGCCGGCAACCACACCTCAAGATCGATGGTTTGAGCGGAGGAAAAGCCGAGGTCGCCGCCGCAGAGCAGCACCTTGCGGTAGGGCAAAGCCAGCCTTTGCAGTACCGCCTCCGCATGGCCCACGAGCGCGTCGAAGGTGGCCCAGGAATCTTCGGGCCGCGTGATGTGCACCAGTTCCACCTTCTCGAACTGATGCTGGCGAATCATGCCCCGCGTATCCCGGCCATAGCTGCCGGCTTCGCTGCGAAAGCACAGCGTATGGGCCACGTAGGCCCTAGGCAGGGACTCTTCGTCCAGAAGCTCGCCCCGCACCAGGTTGGTCACAGGCACCTCGGCCGTGGGAGCCAGCCAATAGGCGCTCTCCCCGGCCAGCTGGAAGGAATCTTCCGCAAATTTCGGCAGCTGCCCCGTCCCCTGCATGGAATCGCTGTTCACGAGGACAGGGACGTTGACCTCCTCATAGCCGTGAGTGTCGGTGTGGAGATCGAGCATGAACTGGGCAAGGGCCCGGTGCAGCCGGGCCAGGGGCCCCTTGAGCACCACAAAGCGGCTCCCGGTTAGACGCGTGGCCACCTCAAAATCCATGCCCCCAAGGCCCTGGCCAAGGTCGACGTGATCCTTTGGGGTGAAGGAAAAGGCCCGCGGCGCACCCCACCGCTCAAGCTCGACGTTGTCCGATTCTTCCTTCCCCTCCGGAACGGCCTCCGCAGGCAGGTTCGGCATGGCCAGCAGCTGGGCCTCGAAGGCCTTGGCCACGGCGCTGTGCTGGGCTTCCACGGACTCAAGCTCTGCCTTCAGGCGCCCCACCTCAGCCTTGGCGGCTTCCGCGGCCGCTTGATCGCCCTGCTTCATGAGGGCGCCGATCTCCTTGGACCGACTGTTGCGCTCCGCCTGCAGGGTCTCCAGCGCCGCTTGGAGGCTCCGGCGCTGCACCTCGAGCTCGGATAGTGCCGCCTCATCCACCACATAGCCCCGACGGCCCAGGGCCGCCACCACGGCCTCAAGATCACTGCGAATGAGTTTCGGGTCGAGCATGGGGTCTCCGCGGTCCGATCAACAAGGAAAGGGCGTTATGGTACAGGAGCGGCGCCCTAGATCGCGCCCTCTTCCTCCTCCGCGCCCCGCTGCCAGGGGCTCGCAGCATTCTGCGCATCCAGATAAGCGAGCTTCTTGCCGAGGCGCTGCTCTAGGCCCCGGTCCGAGGGAAGGTAATAGCGCCGGTCGGCAAGCGCGCCCGGAAGATAGCGTTCCCCGGGAACGAAGGCGTCGTCATAGTCATGGGCGTAGCGGTAGTCCGCCCCGTGCCCCTCGGACTTCATGAGCGCCGTGGGGGCGTTCCGTAAATGCAGGGGTACGGGCAGGGAGCCCGTTTCCCGAACGTCAGCCAGGACCCCGTTGAAGGCTTTGTAAACCGCAGCGCTCTTCGGCGCGAGGGCCAGGTAGGTGACGGCCTGGGCCAACGCAAGCGTGCCCTCCGGCGCCCCGAGGCGTTCCTGTACCTGCCAAGCCTCCAGGGTCAGGGAAAGGGCCTTCGGATCGGCGTTGCCGATATCCTCACTGGCCATGCGCACAAGACGTCGAGCGATATACAAGGGGTCCGCACCGCCGTCGATCATGCGCGCCAGCCAGTACAGGGCGCCATCGGCAGAGGAGCCTCGCACCGCCTTGTGGAGCGCTGATATCTGGTCGTAAAACGCATCCCCGCCCTTATCGAAACGACGCGTACTGTCCTCGAGAAGCTCCTTGACCGTTTCGAGGGATAGGCTTTCCGCGCCCGAGGGCAAGAGATCAAAGGCAATCTCCAGGAGGTTGAGATAGCGCCGCGCATCACCGTCAGCGACCTGTACCAAGGCGGCCTGTGCGCCGTTTTCGACGGTCAGGGCGCCGTTGCCAAGGTGCGGCAGGGCCCGCGCCAAAAGCGCATCGAAGGCCTGGGCGTCGAAGGGTCGAAGCTTGTAGACCCGGGTCCGGGAGAGCAGCGCGGAGCGCACCTCGAAGGACGGGTTCTCCGTGGTCGCCCCCACAAAGATCACCGTGCCGTCTTCCACATAGGGCAAGAAGGCGTCCTGCTGCGCCTTGTTGAAGCGGTGCACCTCATCGATAAACAGCACGGTCCGCCGGCCCTGGGCGCGAAACTGTGCCGCCTGCTCTACCGCGGCGCGCACGTCCTTCACCCCGGCCATGACCGCAGAGAGGGCCAATAGCTCCGCCCCCGTGGCTTCAGCCAGGAGCCGAGCCAAGGTGGTTTTCCCCACGCCTGGAGGCCCCCAGAAAATCATGGAATGGAGCCGCCCCTGGTCGAGCACCCGGCGCAGGGGTCGCTCCGGTCCCAGGAGGTGATCCTGCCCCACCACCTCCTCGAGCCGCTGGGGCCTAAGGCGCGCAGCGAGGGGTGCGCCTGAGGCCTCAGGCGCGGGGAAGAGATCGTTCACTCTGCCGCGCCCTCGTCGATCACCTCGGTGCCTTCCGGAGGTTCGAAAACGAAGTCGCTAGGACTCAGGACCGCCGGCGCGAGGGCCCGCAGGCGGAGAACGAGGCGCTGGCCCGTCCCCTCCTCTACGGAGATGAGGCTCAGCGTGCCTTCGATCCAGACCAGTTCCAGTTGCGCCGGTGCCCCGGGACGAAGTTCAGCCTCCGCCGCCCTTTGCAGACGAAATCGCTCAAGGGCGTCCGAGGCCTGGGTTTCAACGGTGTAATCCTCGAGCCAGGCCTCTCCAAGGCCCACGAGGAGCGTAGCCGGGGTGCCTGCTAGGTCAGCTAGGGGACGGCGAAAGGCCTGCTGCAAAGCCGGGTCCCAGAGCCAGGCGCCCTCGCCGTTTAGCACCAGCTGCTCTTCAAAGGGGGATTCCGTTACCCAGTTCAGCCCAAGGCTCGGGGCCAGGGCGAAGTGCCCCTCTCGCTGATCGAAGCGCTGGCCGTACCCGTCCTCGACGTGCTGCTCAAACCGCCCCCTAAGGGGTTCGAGGGTGTGCAGGCGATCAAGAAAGCGCGCGTGCACGGATGGCCCGGAGGCCCAGGGCTGGGCTGCTTCCGTTAAATCCTCAGGAGCCGCGGGCGGGGCTGCCAGCGCAAATAAGGGTCCGAAGGCCCCGAGGCCCAGCAGAACGCCCAGAAGGGCGCGCCGGAGGGCGTCCAGGGGGGCGTCGCCCGTCATCCGTCCCCCTGGGGACCAGGAGCCAGCACCTCCCTGCCCCCGGCCGCATCCATGGCGCTGACTACGCCCGCGGCCTCCATGGCTTCGATGAGCCGGGCCGCTCGGTTGTAGCCGATGCGGAGCTTGCGTTGTACGGAGGAAATGGACGCCCGGCGCGTTTCTAGGACGTAGGCGCAGGCCTCATCGTAGAGCGGATCGTCCTGCTCCGTATCCCCCGAGGTGGCCTGACCGCCGCTTGCGGCCAGGGTGTCGATATCAGCGGTGACCGTGAGCACCTCTTCAAGATAGTTCGGCGTCCCCCGCTGCTTCCAATCCGCGACCACGCGGTGCACCTCATCATCGCCCACAAAGGCGCCGTGCACCCGCTCCGGCACCGCCGTGCCGGGTGGTAGGTAGAGCATGTCCCCGTGCCCGAGGAGTTGCTCCGCCCCGCCCTGGTCGAGGATGGTCCGGGAGTCCACCTTCGAGGACACCTGGAAGCTGATCCGGGTGGGAATGTTGGCTTTGATCAAGCCGGTAATGACGTCCACGGAAGGTCGCTGGGTCGCGAGAAGGAGGTGAATCCCCGCGGCTCGGGCCTTCTGAGCGATGCGAGCAATGAGCTCTTCCACCTTTTTGCCCACGATCATCATCATGTCGGCGAATTCGTCGATCACCACGACGATCGCCGGGAGCGTTTCGAGCGCGGGGGCTTCGGGAACGTCCCCCTCGAGCACCACCTCCGGCGCTTTCCAGAGGGGGTCCTTTAGGGGCTCCCCGGCCTTTTCTGCGTCCTGCACCTTGCGATTGAAGCCGGCCATGTTGCGCACGCCCAGGGCGGCCATGAGGCGGTAGCGACGCTCCATTTCCGCCACGCACCAGCGCAGGGCTGCCGCGGCGTCTTTCATATCCGTTACCACGGGGGTCAGGAGGTGGGGAATGCCCTCGTACACGGACAGCTCCAGCATCTTGGGATCCACCAGGATCAGGCGGACCTCCTCCGGGGTGGCCTTATACAAGAGCGAAAGCAGCATGGCGTTCACGCCCACGGACTTCCCCGATCCCGTGGTGCCCGCCACGAGCAAATGGGGCATGCGGGCCAGGTCCGCCACGATGGGCTGGCCCGAAATATCCTTACCGAGGCATAGGGACAGCTTCGACGGCGCGCGCTCATAGGCGCTACTGGCCAGCACCTCCCGAAGGCGGACTACGGCCCGATCCTCGTTGGGCACTTCGATGCCCATGGTCGACTTCCCGGGAATCACCTCGACCACCCGCACGCTAATCACCGCTAAGGCCCGGGCCAAATCCTTGGCCAGGCCCGAGATACGAGAGACCTTCACCCCCGCCGCGGGTTCAATTTCAAAGCGCGTGATGACCGGGCCGGGATGAACCTTCACCACCGCCGCTTCCACGCCAAACTCTCGGAGCTTGAGCTCGAGGCGATCGGCCATGCGCTTTAATGCCTCTTCCGAAAGCGCGCGATGATCCGCGGGGTCCGTTTCGTCCATGAGGGACAGGGGCGGTAGCTCACCGCTAACGGGCAGGGAGAAAAGCTTTTGCTGTTTCTCCTTTTCCGCCCGAGGACTCGGCTCGATTTTGGCCTTCGGCGCCTCAATTTCCACCGGGCGGCGCTTTTGCCGGCGCTCCACTTCCTGATCGATGCGGGCTCGGCGCACCGCGGCCTGCGCCTGGGCGGCCTTTCGGTCCCGGATCTCGTCCATCCGTCGCTGGGCGTAGGCCCGGGTGCGGCGAAGGGCTTCGCTTATCGCAGCGGCAAGGCGCGCCACCAGCACAAACCAGGACAGACCCGTAAATAGCGTGATCCCGAGCAGGAACAGCGCAGAGCCCAGCAGGGAGAGGCCCGGGGTGCCCAGGGCGCTGCTCATCTGCAGTAGCAAAAAGCGGCCGAGGATGCCCCCGCCTCCGCTCGGCAAGAGGGCGCTCTCGTTCGCCAGCAACGCCCCCAGGAGGCTCCCCGCAATCAAAGTGATAAAAAAGCCTAGGGCTCGAAGTCCGATAACAGCACGGGGGACCGCGAGAATGAGCGTGGGGCTCTTGAACTGCAGCACGGCCAGCACGAGGAAGGTCAGGGGCAGCAAGCCCGCGAGCCATCCGAACAGGGAGAAGAGCAAGTCTGCCGCAAAGGCGCCGGTCACCCCCGCAAGGTTGTGGAGCCCCTCCGCCGTTGCGCTGTGGGACCAGCCCGGGTCCGCAGCGTCATAGCTCAGCAACGCTAGGAGGAACCACCCGCCTGCGGCGAGGGCGAAGATCAGCGCCGCTTCCCGAAGGCCTCGGTGTGCGGAGGTCAAAAGCCCCGCTTTCTCTGGCTCGGCGGTGATCACCCGCCCTGTGGGTCGTTGGGCCACGCTTGGCTCCTCTGATAACGAGGACACAGTATACGAAAGGCCGGCAAGGCACGCGCCCCCTGCGCCGGGGGCTGATTCGCGTTATCCTCCGCGCCGTCTAAGTTTGCATACCCCTAGCCCATAAGGAGCCCCCCGTGACCGAAGCGCTTCATCGCCGATTGATCATCCTTGGCTCCGGGCCGGCGGGCTGGACCGCTGCCGTATATGCCGCCCGGGCCGGGCTTGAGCCGACGGTGCTGACGGGGCTAGAGGCTGGGGGTCAGCTCACCACCACGACGGATGTCGATAACTGGCCCGGTGGCGCTGAGGGACTCCAGGGCCCCGGGCTCATGATGGATATGCAGGCCCATGCGGAACGCTTCGGCACCGAGGTCATCTTTGACCACATTACGGCCGTGGACTTCAGCGAACGTCCCTTCCGCCTCACCGGGGATAGCCAAGGCTACAGCTGCGATGCCTTGATCATTGCCACCGGTGCGTCGGCTCGCTATCTGGGCCTGCCCTCGGAGGACGCCTTCAAGGGCAAGGGCGTATCCGCCTGCGCCACCTGCGATGGCTTTTTCTATCGAAACAAGCCCGTGGCCGTCATTGGGGGCGGGAATACGGCGGTTGAGGAAGCCCTCTATCTGGCGAATCTCGCCTCCGAAGTGCACCTGGTGCACCGGCGGGAAGGCCTTCGCGCGGAAAAAATTCTCCAGGACCGGCTCTTCGCCCGCATGGAAGAAGGCAAGGTCATTCCCCACTGGTACCGCACCCTGGATGAGGTTCTAGGGAACGATAGTGGCGTCACGGGCCTGCGCCTTGCCGGTCCCGAGGGCGAGGTGGAAACCGTCGACGTCGATGGCGTCTTCATCGCCATCGGGCACACCCCCAATACGGGGATTTTCGACGGTCAGCTCACCATGCGCGGAGGCTATCTGGTCACCCATAGCGGGTTAGACGGTATGGCGACGGCGACCAGCGTTCCTGGGGTCTTTGCCGCCGGGGATGTGGCCGACAGCCACTACCGGCAGGCCATTACCTCCGCAGGCTTCGGGTGCATGGCGGCGCTAGATGCGGAGCGCTTCCTCGACGCCGAAGGCGCTTCGCGGCGGGAGTAGCCCCGTGGCCCAGCCCCGGAGCCTACCCTGGCTTCCCGAGGCCCCTCGGGCCTTTCCCTCGCCGGCACAAGCGGGCCCGGATGGGCTCCTGGCCGCCGGCGGCAGCCTTGATGTCTCAACGCTCCGTCGGGCCTACGGTGCGGGCATCTTCCCCTGGTTCGACGACGATGCCCCCATCCTCTGGTGGAGCCCGAATCCCCGCGCCGTCCTTCTGCCTTCGGCCCTTCGCATCCGTCGCAGCTTGCGTAAAACCCTGCGCCACGGCGGCTTTCACTGCACGATGGATCAGGCCTTTGACGCCGTCGTCGAGGGTTGCGCCGCGCCCCGCCGGGATGGGGGCGGCACCTGGCTTACGGAAGATATGCAGGACGCTTACGGCGCCGCCCATGATGCGGGTCTGGCCCATAGTCTGGAGGTTTGGAAAGACGGCACCCTTGCCGGAGGCCTCTACGGTATGGCCCTAGGCCGCTGCTTCTTTGGAGAGTCCATGTTTAGCACGGTGCGCGATGCGTCAAAGGTCGGCCTTGTCCACCTCTGCGGCCAGCTCGCCGCCTGGAACTTCGCCCTCCTGGACTGCCAGGTCGGTAATCCCCATACGGAATTTCTCGGCGCCCGACCCCTCGCCCGGGATGCCTTTCTTCGCATTGTCACTGGACTGACGGGTCAGGAAAGCTTGGCCCCCCAGGGCCCCTGGACGCTGCGCTGGAACGCCGTGCTAGGCTCGGAAGGCTGAGGAGCCGAACATGACGGACCTGTCGGAACTGAGATTCTTTGCCACCCCGCCCCACCCCTGTAGCTATTTGCCTGGGGAGTCGGCCACCACGGTATTTCTCGACCCCGCGGCGCCCCTCGACCAAGCGCGCTACAGCGCCCTCTCCCGCCTCGGATTTCGCCGCAGCGGCGTTCACCTTTACCGTCCCCACTGCTCGCAGTGCACGGCCTGCATTCCCCTTCGCGTGGTGGCCGAGGCCTTTCGTCCACACCGACGCCATCGCCGCGTCCTCAAGCGCAATGCCGATCTCACCTTTCGCGAGGTCCCGGCCCGGGCGACCGACGAGCACTACGCCCTCTACGCGCGCTATATCACCGAGCGCCATCGCGACGGGGACATGTATCCCCCAACGCGCGATCAGTTCGAAAGCTTCCTTCTCAGCGCCTGGGCCGAGCCCCGGTGCCTCGAGCTGCGCCTTGGCCCCCGCCTCCTCGGAGCAGCCATCACGGATCGCCTCGATGATGGCCTAGCCGCGGTGTACACCTACTTCGACCCCGATGAGAAGGATCGAAGCCTGGGCACCTTCGCTATCTTGAACCAATTGGCCTGGTGCCGCCGGGAGTCCCTGCCCTACCTCTATCTTGGCTACTGGATTCGCCGGGCCGACAAGATGCGTTACAAGCACGAATACCAACCCTGCGAGCTTCGCCTCGGCGAGCGCTGGGTATCCCTGGGACGGCCTCAGGGCGCCACCCCCTAGGCTTTTGCGTCTTTCCGCCGCATGCGGCAGAATTGCGCGCGTTTTGCGCATTGCGCGAAAACATTCGGCGCCCCTGGCGCGTTGCTGACGAGGCCCCAAACGGCATGGCCAAAGAAGAACAGATCGAGATGGAAGGCACCATTGTCGATACGCTCCCGAATACGATGTTTCGGGTAGAGCTCGACAATGGGCACGTGGTAACGGCTCACATCTCGGGAAAGATGCGGAAAAACTACATCCGGATTCTCACCGGGGACCGGGTGAAGGTAGAACTCACCCCCTACGATCTCAGCAAGGGTCGGATCACCTACCGCGAACGCTAGGTGCTCCGGCGGCTTCCCGGCCCCTAGGCCGGGACCGCTTCCCCTTCGACCTCAAGCGCAAGCTCCCCATCCCGCGCCGTGATGTGCACCACCCCACCCTTCTCCGCTAGGCGGCCAAAGAGCAGATCCTCGGCCAGGGGCCGCTTGATCTTGTCCTGAATCAGGCGCTGCATGGGGCGAGCCCCCATCTTCTCGTCGTAGCCTTCCTTTGCGAGCCAGGCCCGCGCGGCCTCGTCGACCTCAAGGGTAACGCGCTTCTGATCGAGCTGGGCCTGAAGCTCTGTGAGGAGCTTATCCACCACCGTTTCAATGACGGACGGTGATAGGGGCGCAAACTGCACGATGGCGTCGAGCCGGTTGCGGAACTCCGGGGTGAATAGTTTCTTGATGGCTTCCATGCCGTCGTGGCGCACGTCCTGCTCAAGGAAGCCGATGGATCCCCGGCTCATATCTACGGCGCCCGCGTTGGTGGTCATGACCAAAATAACGTTGCGGAAATCAGCGCTCCGGCCGTTGTTATCCGTGAGCCGGCCGTTGTCCATCACCTGGAGTAAGAGATTGAATACGTCGGGATGCGCCTTCTCGATTTCGTCGAGCAGCAGCACGCTGTGCGGGTGCTTGCTGATGGCTTCCGTGAGGAGCCCGCCCTGATCGAAGCCCACATAGCCCGGAGGGGCGCCAATGAGCCTAGATACGGTGTGCCGCTCCATGTACTCGGACATATCAAAGCGGAGCAGCTCCACCCCAAGGACATGGGACAGCTGGCGACACACCTCCGTCTTCCCCACCCCCGTGGGGCCCGCGAAGAGGAAGGAGCCGATGGGCTTGCGCTCCTCCTTGAGCCCGGCCCGGGATAGCTTGATGGCGGAGGCCAGGGTATCAATGGCTTCATCCTGTCCGAAGACGGTCATGCGCAGCTTTTTGTCGAGATCGCGCAGAGATTCCTTATCGCTGCTATTCACCTGCTGGGAGGGAATGCGAGCAATCTTTGCCACCACCTGCTCCACATCGGCAGCGCCAATGGACTTCTTTTGCCTTGAGGCCGGAAGGAGCTTCTGCGCAGCGCCCGCCTCGTCAATGACGTCAATGGCCTTGTCGGGAAGGAAGCGGTCTGAGATATAGCGCGCGGAAAGCTCCGCGGCGGCCCGCAGGGCCTTATCGGTATAGCGAAGCTGGTAGTGATCCTCGAAGCGGGATTTCAGCCCCTTCAAGATTTTAATGGTGTCCTCGACGTCCGGCTCCACCACGTCAATTTTCTGGAAGCGTCGGGACAGGGCCCGATCCTTTTCGAAAATGCCCCGATATTCCTGATAGGTGGTGCTCCCCATGCAGCGCAGCTCGCCGCTGCTCAGCAGGGGCTTCAAGAGGTTGGAGGCATCCATGACGCCCCCGGAGGCCGCGCCGGCGCCGATGATGGTATGGATTTCGTCGATAAACAGGATGGCCTTATCTCGGGCTTGGAGATCGGAGAGCACGCTCTTTAGGCGCTTTTCGAAATCCCCGCGGTACTTAGTACCCGCTAGCAAGGCGCCAAGATCTAGGGAGTACACCTCGCTGCCCTTGACGATATCCGGCACCTGGCCGTCCACGATGCGCTTCGCGAGGCCCTCGGCGATCGCCGTTTTCCCGACGCCCGCTTCCCCCACCAGGAGGGGGTTATTCTTGCGTCGCCGGGTGAGAATCTGCACCACCCGCTCGACCTCTTCGTCCCGCCCCACGAGGGGGTCAATACGCCCCGCCTTGGCTTGTTCGTTTAAGTTGCTAGCAAAGGCCTCGAGGGCGCCAGCGCCCGCAGGCTCAGCGCTTTCCTGGGCCTCTTCCGTTTCCTCCCGCTCTTCCCCTTCCCCTTCGCTGTCCTGGATCTTAGAGATCCCGTGGGCAATGTAGTTGACGATGTCGATGCGGGCGATGTCCTGAAGCTTTAGGAAGTAGACCGCTTGGCTTTCCTGCTCGCTGAAGATAGCCACGAGCACATTGGCCCCGGTGACTTCCTTGCGCCCGGAAGATTGGACGTGAAAGACAGCCCGCTGCAGCACCCGCTGAAAGCCTAGGGTGGGCTGGGTTTCCCGCTCCTCTGCGTCCTCGGGAAGCACCGGCGTGGTGCTGTCGATGAACTCCGCAAGTTCGCCCCGAAGCCGGTCGATATCCGCCCCCACGGCGCGAAGCACTGAACGGGCCGCCGCATTGTCGAGGAGCGCCAGAAGCAGGTGCTCGACGGTCATAAATTCGTGCCGCTTTCCCCGGGCCTCGCGGAAAGCGTTATTTAGGGTCGTTTCTAGGTCTTTGCTGAGCATACTGCACTGCTCCTGTGGTCGCGCCCGTTAGTCGGCCATCTCAACCTGAGATAACAGGGGATGGTTATTCTCCTGCGCGCACTGATTGACCTGCTCGGACTTGGTCTCTGCCACGTCCCTGGGGTAGACGCCACACACTGCGCTCCCGCGCGTGTGCACCGCCAGCATAATCTGTGTGGCCTTCTCCCGGCCCATACCGAAGAAGCGCTCAAGGATGAAGACCACAAACTCCATAGGGGTGTAGTCGTCGTTAAGCAACACCACCTTATAGAGCGGTGGCCGCTTCAACTTGGGCTTGGCCGCTTCCGTAATCAGCCCAGCTCCGCCCCCGTCGTCCTGCCCCGGGCCCTCACCACTGGCGCGGATTGGCATCGGGTGCCCCGCCTGCCCAACCACCATGAAATCTCCTTTCCGTGTGTCCTGCCGGCGCCCAGAAACGCGGCCCGGCGAGCGCTCGATCATACCCCTCTGCCTGGAAAGGTGGCCAGCATCTGCCTTCGGTCCTCTCCTAGGTGGGGCTCAGTCCGTTCGCTTTCAAGGTCTAAGCCCTTGACGACGCCTAGCCCCCTGGCCTTATGCTCAGGCTTGCCCTAGAGACATAACAGCGCCAGCGGTACATAACAAAATTCAAGGCGCGCTCAGGGTGGATCCATTCGCACGGGGAGGTGACGTATGGCGGTAGGCACCGTGAAGTGGTTCAACAACGCCAAGGGTTACGGGTTCATTGTGCCCGAACATGGCGGCGATGACCTGTTTGTGCACTATTCCTCCATTGAGATGGAGGGATATCGCACCCTTAAGGCGGGGCAGGAAGTTTCTTACGACGAGCAAGCCGGAGATAAGGGCAGCTCCGCGGTACGGGTGCGACAAAAGGACGACCCTGCCTCCGAGGGAGCCGTCGCCCTGACCGCCGCCTCGGGCTAGGCCTGGCCATAAAAAACGGGGCGCCGCGGCGCCCCGTTTTGATCGCCCTTCAATGGCTTTAGCCCATCTTGGAGATCATGGCGTCCCCGAAGCCGGAACAGCTAAGGAGCGTTGCGCCGTCCATGAGGCGCTCGAAATCGTAGGTCACGGTCTTATCAGCAATGGCCGCGTCCATGGCTTCGATCACGAGATCCGCCGCCTCCGTCCAGCCCAGATGGCGTAGCATCATTTCCGCAGAGAGGATCAGGGAACCGGGGTTCACCTTGTCCTGTCCCGCATACTTTGGTGCCGTACCGTGGGTTGCTTCGAAGAGGGCAACCTGATCACCAATGTTGGCCCCCGGGGCAATGCCGATTCCGCCAACCTGGGCCGCAAGGGCGTCGGAAAGGTAGTCCCCATTGAGGTTCATGGTCGCTAGGACGCTGTACTCGTCCGGACGGGTCAGGATCTGCTGGAGCATGGCGTCGGCAATGACATCCTTGATGATCACCTCCTTGCCATCCTTTTTGATCACGTGCCAGGGGCCACCATCGAGGGGCTCAGCACCAAACTCTTCCACCGCCAGCTCGTAGCCCCAATCCTTAAAGGCGCCTTCCGTGAACTTCATGATGTTGCCCTTATGCACCAGGGTCACGGAGTCCCGGCCTTCGTCGAGGGCGTACTGAATGGCCTTACGAACCAGACGCTTCGTCCCTTCTACGGAGATGGGCTTGATGCCCAGGCCCACGTGCTGCGGGAAGCGAATCTTGTTCACCCCCAGCTCCTCCTGGAGGAACTTCAGAAGTTTCTCGTTATCCGCCGTATCTGCTTGATATTCAACGCCTGCGTAGATGTCTTCGGTGTTCTCCCGGAAGATCACCATGTCCACGGCGCCGGGGTTACGCACCGGGCTCGGAACGTTGGTGAACCAGCGCACGGGGCGCTGGCAGACGTAGAGATCAAGCTCCTGGCGCAGGGCCACGTTCAGGGACCGGATCCCACCGCCTACGGGGGTGGTCATGGGGCCCTTAATGCCCACGATGAATTCCCGCATGGCGTCCAGCGTTTCTTCCGGCAGCCATTGATCTTCGCCGTACACCTCCAGGGACTTCTCCCCGGAATAGATTTCCATCCATGCGATGGAACGCTTGCCGCCATAGGCCTTGGCCACGGCAGCGTCGGTGACCTTGATCATCACCGGCGTAATATCGACCCCGATACCGTCACCCTCAATGAAGGGGATGATGGGATGGTCGGGTACATTCAAGGAATGGTCAGCGTTGACGGTGATCTTCTGGCCGTCGGCGGGAACCTTGATGTGCTGGTAAGCCATGAAAAACTCCCTGCAAGTAATGGAGGCACCAGCCGCTCGAGGCAAAGGGACTCCCGCGACGATTCCGGCAACAGAGGCCGCCGGGCGCATGCAGGGTTTGCTAGGCTGGTGCTGGGCCCCCCTCGGGCCCATGCGTGAAGCGAGCGGGAGTATAGCAAGGGTGGAAGGAAGGTTCACGGGGCAAGCGGCGATGCTGCTGCGCTTTCATAAACCCTACGGGGTACTATCCCAGTTCACCGACGAAGACGGTCGGCCCACGCTCAAAACCTACCTACCGCAGCCCCATATCTATGCCGCGGGGCGGCTCGACCGAGATTCCGAAGGGCTTTTACTTCTCACCAATCACGGGGGCCTACAGCATTGGCTGAGCCACCCCCGGCATAAGGTCGAAAAGGGCTATTGGGCCCTGCTTGATCAAACTCCCGATAGGGCCACGCTCAAACGGCTCCAGGAGGGCGTCGTGCTTAAGGATGGGCCTGCCCGGGCCTTGCAGGCAGCGCTCTGCCCCGCCCCGAGCCTCCCGGAGCGCGACCCGGCCCCCCGGATCAAAAGCTCGAGCCATCCGTGCTGGCTGGACCTCACCATCGACGAAGGAAGAAACCGCCTCGTCCGTCGGCTTTGTGCCGCCCTAGGCACGCCCGTGCTCCGCTTAATTCGCTATCGCATCGGGGACTACGCCCTTGAGGACCTTGCCCCCGGGGCCTATGCGGAGGCCCCCGTGCCGTCAGCTTTCAGGGGGCCCCTTCCCCTGAAGCCCCCTCCCAGGCGGCCAGAGCACGGTGGTCCGACGGGGCGGCCTCGATCCAGACCTTCTCGCCGGCCCGGTCCTCGAGCTTCCAGAACACCACCTCGCTCTTGAAGGCATCCATGATGTACTGCGCGCCCTCGAAGGCGGCATGGCGATGGGCGCTGGAGACGAGCACGAGGACAATCTGTTCCCCAGGGCCTAGGGACCCTACGCGGTGAATGGCCTCCACCGCTAGCAGGGGCCAGCGCTCAGCCGCGCGCTTGCAAACCGCCAGCATGGAGCGCTCACTCATGCCGGGATAGTGCTCGAGGGTTAGGCTAGCGACGGACCCCGCCTGATCGCGCACGAGGCCCACAAAGGCAACCTCGGCCCCTGCCCCAGGGGCGGCCTTGCGAAGGCGCCGAAGGGCCTCCTCGATTGAGAAATCTTCCTTCTGCACCGCAACCGATAGCACGGCGGGGGGGGTCATCCGCCGGTCACCGGGGGTAAGAAGGCGACCTCATCCCCGGGGTTAAGGGCGAAGTTTTCGTCTTCAACGAAGGTCTGATTGACCGCCAGGCGAATCCCCGGGGCCGTTAGTTGACCCCGGGAGCCCGGGATCTCAGCCTCGAGAGCGCTAAGAAGCCCCTCCACCGTGAGCCCCGGGGTCTCTAAGGGCAGGCGGACGCGCTCGCGACCCAGCGCCTCTCGCAGGCGGGCGAAGAACCGCACCTCAAGCATCGGT
>Ga0255776_10003042_pt1 | contig 18291 bp, 10 predicted proteins | sample 071ome_19_FD_179974 | JGI IMG/M metagenome (GOLD analysis project Ga0255776, IMG submission 179974) | Coastal salt marsh microbial communities from the Groves Creek Marsh, Skidaway Island, Georgia - 071413AT metaG (version 2) | ecosystem: Environmental > Aquatic > Marine > Intertidal zone >... | reverse complement strand
TTTTTATTGGCTTATTTAGAGAAGTTTTATTGCCCTTTGTTGTTGGTTTGGCAGTGGCTTACTTTTTAGACCCCTGTGCGGATTGGTTGGAGCACAAAAAGGTCCCTCGTTGGGCAGCGGCAACCATTGTTTTGATTGCGTTCGCTTTTCTTTTTCTCATGATCATTGTTCTGGCGTTCCCGCTAGTGCAAACACAGTTCAAGGCTGCTGCTGAAGCGTTGCCGATTTATGCAGAAAAAGTTGAGGGACAGTTAGACTCACTTCTAATTTTCGCTTCAGAAATGCTGGGCGAAAATGATGTTCAAAGAATTCGTGAAGCAATGGAAGGCCAGGTTGGAAAAGGCGTTGAGATTTTTGGAGGCTTGATACAGAAAATTTTCAGTGGTGGCGTAGCTCTGGTTAACATCTCAACTTTTATCTTTGTCACTCCCATCGTTGCATTTTACTTGCTCAGGGATTGGGATCGCTTAATTCGGTGGTTAGACGATCTGGTGCCTAGAAAAGTATTAACAGCCGTTCGTCAGCAAGCCTCACTAATTGATAAAACATTAGCGGGGTTCGTGCGCGGTCAAGCAACTGTGTGTCTGCTTCTGGGGCTCTTTTATGGAATTGGATTAACTCTAACAGGTCTGCAGTTTGGCTTTATTGTTGGCATCATCTCAGGAGTTTTGGCCTTTATCCCTTATGTAGGCTCAATTTTTGGTCTGGTTGCTAGCGTAGGGCTTGCGCTAATCCAATTTGACAGTAACTGGGATATCGGAGCTGTCGCTTTAATTTTTGTTGTCGGTCAATTGCTCGAAGGCAATGTGTTGACCCCAAAGCTGGTCGGAGACCGGATCGGACTGCACCCGGTTTGGGTGATTTTTTCTCTCTTTGCTGGAGGGGCCCTTCTCGGTTTTTTGGGGATGTTACTTGCCTTACCGGTGGCCGCAGCGGTCGGAGTGCTCCTGCGTTTTGCTGTTGCAGAATATAGAAAAAGCCAGATTTATCATGGAGAGGATGATAGTCATCACGAAAGCGGAGACCCAGCTTGAACAAACAGTATCCGCTCGAGCTTCCTCATCAACCCACTTATGCAGAAGCGGATTTTCTCCACGCGGTTTGCAATGAAGCTGCTCGTGACCTTCTGCATGACTCAGAGAATTGGCCGAATTATGCCGCATGCATTTGGGGATTAGAGGGGGCAGGAAAGACGCATCTAGCTCAGATCTGGGCGCGGCGCGTAGGAGCTGAAGTTATAGATTTAAATGGGCTTGAAGTTTTAGATTTTGGTTGTAGTCGGAAGTTTAAAATTGTTTTGGACTTAGGCATCGAAAAATTGCCAGCTGCTCAAGAAACAAAGCTCTTTCATTTATTGAATTTCTCGCGTGAGACCAGGGGCGGTCTATTGATTGTTTCCCGTGATGCTCCGGCTCGTTGGTCAGTAGCTCTACCTGATCTTATGTCGCGCCTTCGGGCCTTGCGAAGTTCGGAGGTTCTCCCTCCAGATGACGGTCTGTTCGCTGCAGTCCTCGCTAAGCAACTTGCCGACCGCCAGTTAGTTATTGATAAAGCAACTATCAATTACTTGTTGTTGAGAGCAGAGCGAAGTTTTGCAACGGCCAGGGAATTGGCTGCCCGACTAGATAGGGCAGCTCTTGCTAGACGCTCTAGTATCACAATCCCACTTGCGCGTTCTGTGCTCGTGGAAATGCAGAAAGACCTTTTACTTCAGGAGTAGCGTCGTGGATCTTGGTATCAAAGGTAGATGGGCAATCGTGGAAGCAGCTTCAAAGGGACTTGGTAAGGGGTCTGCAGCCGCACTAGCGGCAGAAGGTGTTAATCTTGTGCTCAATGCTCGTGGAAAAGAAACGTTGGAAGAGACAGCCGACAAAATCAGAGCAGACAATCCAGAAATACAAGTCCTTACTCTCGCAGGTGACATTACCCAGATCGAAATTAGGGAAGCTCTCATCAAAATGTCTCCTCAGATAGATATTTTGGTAACTAATGCTGGGGGTCCAGCGCCAGGGAATTTTCGAACTGATACCCGAGAGCGTTGGCTGTCTGCACTAGAGGCTCAGCTTCTCGGGCATGCAGATATGATTACTAAGGTTGTGGATCAGATGGTTGCTCGTAATTTTGGAAGGATCGTCAATATAACGAGCGCTAGCGTGAAGATGCCCGTGGAAAACCTTGGGCTGTCTACGGCCGCCCGAATGGCTTTGACTGGTTTTGCCTCAACTATAAGCCGCGAGCTAATTCAGCATAATGTGGTGATTAATAATTTGCTCCCAGGACCATTCGAGACTGACCGTCTAACCGGTAATATGCGTTTTGCAGCAGATCGAGCAGGCGAGGCGTATGAAGATGTTTACGCTGCACGTGTTGGAAAAAACCCAGCAAAACGTTTTGGAACACCGGAGGAGTTTGGAGCTGTGTGTGCATTCTTATGCAGTAACCACGTGGGCTTCATGACGGCACAGAATGTTTTGATGGACGGAGGCGCATTTCCAGGAAATATATAATTTGACTATACACAATTCTGTCATGAACTTTTTTTATGACAATCGCTTTTAGGTAAAGTTGGATGGAACCCGACACAAATACGACCTCTTCTCCAAATACGGCTTTTCTAGATGTTAGCGAAGTTAAGGGAAACGTTAGATTAATAAACCGTGAACTATCTTGGTTAGCTTTCAATGAACGGGTTTTGCAGGAGGCCTCAAATCCCTCGCATCCCTTATTTGAGCAACTTCGATTTCTCTCAATATCGGCAAAAAATCTTGACGAGTTCTATATGGTTCGTGTGGCTGGTCTTAAGGGGCAAGTAGATGCTGGGGTTACTACACCATCAGCCGATGGTCTCAGTCCAAAAGAACAACTTGTATCAATTGACCAAAGAGCTCGTGAGCTTCTTAAAAATCAGCAGTCTCGATGGAATGAGATACGAACAGAATTAAAGGCGGCTGATATCCACGTCTTAATGCCTAAGGACTTGAACTCTGATGATAAAAATTTTCTGAGGGAACAATTTAATCAGAAGATTTTTCCGGTGCTAACCCCCCTTGCTGTTGATCCAGCACATCCTTTCCCCTTTGTTCCCAACAATGGATATGGCCTAGCTCTAAAGCTCAAGCGTCAGAGCGATGGAGAACAAATAACGGCTATCTTGCCCTTCTCAAATCGATTGCCTCGCTTTCTGCGTCTTCCTGGAGCGATCATCCGCGCGATAGCTATCGAACACGTGGCAAGCATGTTTACAGACCGTTTGTTCCCAGGCTTTGATGTGGAAGGTGGTGGGTGCTTTCGGGTGATCCGGGATAGTGAGCTTGAGATTGATGAAGAAGCAGAAGATTTAGTCAATCTGTTTGAGAGTGCTCTGAAACGTCGCCGGCGTGGTCATGTGGTTAGGTTATCTTGTGATGCTGGTATTCCTCCAGCCTTGGCTTCAGAGCTCGCAAGAGAAGCAGATGTTGGGTTGGATGAAATTGTTTTTATGGAAGGTATGGTTGGTCTCGGAGATGTAGCAGAACTGATTGATGACTCACGAAAAGATCTTGTTTTTGAGCCTTTTCAAGCGCGTTTTCCTGAGCGCATACGAGATTTTGGAGGAGATTGCTTCGCAGCGATACGAGAAAAGGATATTGTAGTTCACCACCCCTATGAGAGTTTTGATGTTGTAGTGCAGTTCCTCCGGCAGGCTGCTCATGATCCTAGTGTAGTTTCTATCAAGCAAACATTATATCGCACAACTCCTGACAGTCCGATTGTACAAGCGCTGATTGAAGCTGCAGAGTCAGGCAAGAGCGTTACTGCTCTTGTGGAATTAAAGGCGCGTTTTGATGAGGCTAATAATATTCTTTTGGCGCGAGATTTAGAACGAGCTGGTGTGCAGGTAGTTTATGGTTTTTTAAACCTAAAGACTCATGCGAAAATTTCTTTAATTGTTCGACAAGAAGGGGATGATATGCGCTCCTATGCCCATTATGGGACAGGTAATTATCATCCTGTTACAGCGCGTATTTACACTGACTTGTCATTTTTTACATCTGATGCATCGCTCACTCGTGATGCAAATTTACTTTTTAATTTTATCACTGGTTACGCCAAGCCAGATGACATGTCTCAGTTGATATATTCTCCTGATACGATGACGCCGACGATACTTAAGTTAATTGATGATGAGATACAGCATGCAAGCTCAGGAAGACCTGCCGCGATATGGGCTAAACTCAATTCACTTGTAGATCCAACGATTATAGAAGCGTTATATTCTGCTTCGTTGGCTGGGGTAAAAATTGATTTAGTAGTTCGTGGTATTTGTTGCCTTCGTCCCGGCGTGAAAGGCCTTTCAGAGAACATTTCTGTGAAATCGATAGTAGGCAGGTTTTTAGAACATGCTCGAATAGTTTGTTTTGGGAACGGTTCTGGTTTGCCATCCAAAAGTGCAAAAGTATTCATTTCTTCAGCCGACTGGATGCCAAGAAATCTGTACCGACGTGTAGAAACCCTTGTTCCAATTCAAAATGCAACCGTTCGCACACAAATCCTTGAGCAAATTATGATCGCAAACCTGTTGGATAATACTCAGAGTTGGAAGCTTGGTGCGGACGGTGAATATCTGCGAGATAATTCCCAAACTAATCTATTTAACGCACATAATTATTTTATGTTGAATCCAAGTTTGTCTGGTCGCGGTAGCGCGCTTAAACCTATGGAAACTCCGGACCTTCGGCTCGTGAAGCCTTGAGTAAAATTTAGAAGCAGTAGCTATGTCAGATGAGAACCCTCGCCCAGCAGTAATTGATATTGGTTCCAATTCTGTGCGCATGGTTATTTTTGATGGTGCGCAACGTTGTTTAGCACCCCTTTACAATGAGAAAGCAATGAGCGGGCTAGGCCGTAATTTGCTTTCAACAGGATGTCTTGATCCTGCGGGTAGCGGGTCAGCGTTGTTAGCTTTAAAGCGCTTTCGAAAAGTTGCCGATGATTTGTGCGTGACAAGTCTTCGTGCTGTTGCAACCGCAGCAGTTCGTGATGCATCGGACGGCACTGTTTTTATTAAAAACGCTGAACAAGCGCTGGGCAAAAAAATAGAAGTTCTATCGGGTGAACAAGAAGCGCGTTTATCAGCACTTGGTGTTATCTCAGGCATTCCAAATGCCGATGGCGTTGTAGGTGATCTCGGCGGCGGCAGTCTTGAGATTGCAGATATAAGGGCTGAAGAGGTTTATTCAGCGCAATCCCTGCCAATTGGTCCGCTTGCTTTGGGACAGATAGTTGGTGGGCCAGAGGAATACGTGCAAATAGGCCGATCAATGTCTGCAATTGCTAACGGCATCGCATCGAACCGCGCACTTTATTTGGTAGGTGGCGCTTGGCGCTCTCTCGCAAAGTATCATTTCGAGCAGACGAAATACCCTATCAAGATAATCCATCAGTATGAAATCAGCTATGCTGAAGCTCTTCAGCTTTCTAATAAAGTTGGCAATCTTCAGCCTAAGCAAACAAACCAGTTGAAAGGCATCTCTAGCAGACGTCGTTCAATGGCACCTTATTCAGCCAGACTTTTGTCTGCACTTTTACAAAAGGTTTTGCCTGAAAAAGTAATATTTTCAGGCTTTGGTCTCCGAGAAGGTGTGCTCTTTGAGGATTTGATATCTGATGCTCGTAACAGTGACCCTCTTATCGACCATTGCATAAAACTAGGACTTGCGGGCGCTCGTATTCCGTTTGACGGCTTCCAGATAGCTCAGTGGGTAAAGAATGTGTTCCCTGAAACTGTGGTCGATTTTCGAATGGTTCAAGCTGCAGCGTGGCTGAGCGATATGTCTGGCCATGACCATCCTGATTATCGGGGGCATAACGCTGCGGCTCGCACTTTAACTCTCACGGCTGGAGGTATGACCCACATAGATAGAGCATTCTTAGCCGCGGTGGTTTATGCTAGATACCATGGGTATGGGATAAAATCTGGTTTAGGCCCCGCAATTGAACTGCTTAACCCAGAGACACGTGCAATTGCGTCTGCGTTAGGCTTTGCTTTCCGTTTAGCGCACGCAATAGGTGTAAGTTCAAACTATAAAAAAAGTAGAAGTCTTTTGGATGAAACCCACTTGAGGCAAGCAGGTGAGACGTTGTTTCTTATCGTGGGTGATAAGGCAGAAATGCTTGGTGAGACGGCAACAAGGCGTTTTAAAAACCTTGCCGAAGCGCTGGGGCTTGAGAGCAAAATTGTTGAGAATTACTCGGCCAAGGCCTGATTGGATGCAATCTTGAAGATGCGCACTTTATTCTTGGAAATTGCTAAGCCTAGTTCGCCTCGAATTAGCTTCTGAGCATCAGCTCCGAAAATATCGTTTCGCCAGCCACTTAGAGCCTTGCTATCTTGGCCTGAAGCAATTGATTCCAAATCTTCGGCTGATGCAATTAGACGTTGAGCGACACCATGTTCTTCAGCCGATCTTTTCAAAATTACTTTTAATAATTCTACGGTAGGCGCTAATTCTGGGTCTAACTGACGGCGTGGTTCTGGTTTTGGTGCCTGACTTGCTGGTAATTCAGCTGCCATGGAAACCTGAGCTAAAAGATCTTGGCCTGGGCGACTGTTGATGAATCCTTTCGGAAGACCTCTGCATCTTGCTAGAGCATTCACATCCTTAGGCGCTTGGGCGGCTATGTTGAGTAGTGCCTCATCTCGCATCACCCAATTTCTTGGCTGATCACGTCGCATTGCTTCCCGCTCACGCCAGGCTGCTGCTGATTTGAGAATTGAAAGAAAACGGGGTTTATCTGTTCGAGCTTTCAAACGCTTCCAAGCGTTATCCGGGTCTATTTCGTATGTGCTTGGATCAACTAACGACTGCAGCTCTTCCGACGCCCATTCGGATCGCCCAGTGGTTAAGAGCATTTTTTGTAAGTGCTCATAAACTTTGCATAGGTGGGTAACGTCCGATAACGCATAAACGAGTTGCTCTTGAGAGAGTGGACGTTCTGCCCAATTCGTAAAGCGGGTGCCTTTGTCAATTTTATGATGTGTAATTGCGGCAACTAATTTGTCGTATCCAATTTGATCGCCGTAGCCGCAGACCATGGCAGCGATTTGTGTATCAAAAACGGAGGCTGGGGTTCGTTTCATTAACCGGTAAAAAATTTCCATGTCCTGCCTGCCGGCATGGAAAACCTTCTTCACGGAAGGATCGGCCATAATATTAAGCAGCGGTGTTAGATCTATATTATTCGCTAATGGGTCGATAATCCCTGAATAATTTGGCGTTGCAACCTGCACGAGGCATAGCTTTGGCCAAAATGTAGACTCACGCAGAAATTCTGTATCTACGGTGATATATTCCGATCCTGCTATGTTCTTGCAGAATGCCGAGAGTGCCGACTGATCGGCTATTAAATTAATCTTATTTGTCATCGAAAGCGGCTTATAGCATAAGGTTATAAAATTGCGAGGCGAGCGCACGTCGATCTATCTTTTTATCTAAAAATGTACGTGCCTCCCTGGCCAAAAATTCTTAAAGCCGTATAACACCTGGCGTTCCTGTAGAGGTCTTTCTAATGCATCTTTTTCGTACTCACACATGCGGCGAATTACGGCCCTCCAACGTAGATGAGACAGTCCGACTTTCAGGTTGGGTTCATCGTAAGCGTGATCACGGTGGTCTGCTTTTTATAGACTTGAGAGATCATTATGGTCTGACGCAGTGCGTTTTCGATCGAGATGTTAGTGAGGAAGCATTTGCTCTAGCCGAGAATGTAAGACTTGAAAGTGTAATTACGCTTACAGGCACGTGTGTCACCCGTTCAAGCGATACAATTAACGATGCAATGCCCACAGGGGGCATTGAGTTGCGAGTTCGCGAAGGACACATCGAGTCTGCTGTGGAAAATCTCCCCCTCCAAGTCAACAGTGATGATGACTACGGGGAAGAAACAAGATTGCGTTATCGCTTCCTTGATCTTCGTCGCTTGAAAATGCAACGAAACATAGCTTTACGTTCTGATGTTATTTCTTCAATTCGTCGACGAATGATTGAGCAAGGTTTTCGGGAATTCCAAACACCGATTCTGACGGCTGCCAGCCCCGAGGGCGCCCGTGACTTTCTTGTACCCTCACGAATGCATCCTGGATCATTTTACGCATTGCCGCAGGCGCCTCAGCAATTCAAACAACTTTTAATGGTTGCTGGCTTCGATCGCTATTTTCAAATTGCACCTTGTTTTAGGGACGAAGATGCACGCGCAGACAGATCCCCGGGTGAATTTTACCAGCTTGATTTTGAAATGAGCTTTGTCACGCAAGAAGACGTCTTTGCAACGATAGAACCCGTTTTGAATGGCGTTTTTGAAGAATTTGCAGAAGGGCGCTCTGTAACACCTGCACCGTTTCCACGCATTCCATTCGAAGAAGCGATGCTCAAATATGGTTCAGACAAACCGGATCTTCGAAACCCGATCGAAATTAAAGATGTAACCGAGGCTTTCCGAGATTCAGGTTTTAAGATTTTTGCAAGATTGATTGATAGTGGCGCAGTGGTTCGCGCGGTACCAGGGCCCGGCGGTGGTAGTCGAGCGTTTTGTGACCGAATGAATTCATGGGCACAATCGCAAGGTAAACCAGGTCTCGGGTACATATTCTTTAGAGATGGAGAAGGAGCTGGACCTATTGCCAATAACTTGGGTCCCGAACGTGTTGAGATGATCCGCTCGGCATGCAACCTAGAAGATGGCGACGCTGTGTTTTTCATATGTGACAAGCCAGCTGATGCTGCTTCGTTTGCTGGAAGTTCGAGAATTAAAATTGGTGAGGAGCTCGACCTGGTGGAGCAGGGTGCCTTCCGGTTCTGTTGGGTTGTTGATTTTCCAATGTTTGAGTTTGACGAAAAAACGCAAAAGATCGAATTTTCTCACAACCCATTTTCTATGCCGCAGGGGGGAATGGAGGCCCTTGAGAGCCAAGATCCCCTCACAATCAAAGCTTTCCAGTACGACATCGTGTGCAATGGCGTAGAACTGTCATCGGGGGCAATACGTAACCATAGACCTGAGATTATGTACAAGGCTTTTGAGATCGCAGGGTATGGACCGGAAGTAGTTGATGAACGCTTTGGTGGAATGATCAACGCGCTAAAGTTGGGTGCTCCGCCCCATGGTGGTTCAGCTCCAGGAATTGACAGGATAGTCATGTTGCTGGCGGATGAACCTAACATTCGAGAAGTGATTGCATTTCCTATGAATCAACAAGCTCAAGACCTGATGATGGGTGCTCCGGCTGCGGCTGATGCAAGACATCTTCGAGAGCTTGGTATTCGAGTTGATGGCCCAAAGGACTGAACTTTTAGACCTCAGCATTCTGTGTGTAGTTTAATCTTCAGTGACAGCGATTGATTGATCTGATGTTGATTGGCTTGTAACAGGGTTGACCAGCAAGTATGTGGCTAAATCTCCTAATAGAAATGGATTTAGTCTTCGGGAAAAGGCTTTTAAGTCCAAATATTAATTGATTTCTATGATCTATCCCTTGGCGTGTGGGTTTACTAAGCTTTCAGCTGATTTTTGGTCAGGAGGCGATGTTGACGGTCAGTTTTTCGCGCGCGGGGGTTGAGGTAGGCGGAACTTTTACAGATCTTGTATACGTGGAAAACGGGCGCATTGCAGTTGCAAAAGCACCCTCTACGCCGCAGTCGCCTGATCAGGGTGCTTTTAATGCGTTAATCAAAGGTGGCGTTGACATTGCAGGCCTTGGTGAACTGGCTCATGGCTCAACCGTGGCTACGAACGCTATCTTAGAAAGGAAGGGCGCAAGGGTTGCGCTGATAGTAACCAAAGGATTCAGAGATCTTTTGCTTCTTCAGCGGCACCAACGACGCAGGATCTATGACCTTCACTATGAAAAGCCTGAGCCCGTTGTTCGTCGGCGTGATACGATAGAAGTTGAAGAGCGACTTGGCCCTAATGGGGAAATAGTAACCGCACTGAATGAAACAGATGCGCGCAAATCTATTCTTTCCGTCCTTGGGGAGAGAGAATTTGATGCTGTCGCGATTTGTCTTCTTAATAGCTTCGTAAATCCCTTACATGAAGAGTCCCTCGTTCGAATTATAGAAGAGATGTTTCCAGGAATGCCAACGGCACCATCTCATAAAGTCGCACAAGAATTTCGAGAATATGAAAGAGCCTCGACAACTACTCTTTCAGCGTATGTTCAGCCAGTAGTTAGTCGATACCTTAAGCGTTTTGAGGCTACGCTCACTGAACAAGCCTTCGATGGGGCATTTTCGGTGATGCAGTCCAATGGTGGAAGAATGCCGGCCGCCGCTATGGCAGAGAATGCAATTTCTGCCTTATTTTCCGGTCCAGCTGCTGGGGTGGTGGGCGCAGTTCGACAGGCTGCACGTTCAGGTCACAAAAACTTTATTACTTTAGATGTGGGAGGCACTTCGACGGACGTTTGCCTGGCTCCCGATGGTCAACCTTCTTTAGCTTCAGTTACTGAGATTGGCGGTCTGCCCGTCAAAACACCCGTCATTGACATGGCTACTGTTGGGGCGGGTGGTGGTTCACTCGTTTGGATAGACGATGGAGGTATGTTGCGGGTGGGACCTGAGAGTGCTGGCGCTGACCCTGGTCCCGCATGTTATGGTAGAGGTGGAATGGCTCCAACTATCACTGATGCTCATGTCGTGCGTGGAACTATGCAAGCTGAAGCCTTCCTGGCTGGGGATATGCATTTAGACGTTGAAAAAGCGCGCAGATCGTTTGAATCTCTAGCCAACCAATTTGGTAAATCAATTTTAGAAATAGCAGACGCGGCCATCCAGCTTGCGGAGTCCAATATTGCGCGTGCTATTCAGCGGATATCGACTGAACGTGGTCGGGACCCCAGAGATTACTCATTAGTCGCATTTGGTGGTGCAGGACCAATGCACGCGGTCCGTGTTGCCGAAGAGATTGGGCTTTCATCTGTTATTATACCTCCCTTTGCTGGGGTATTATCGGCCCTTGGGTTGCTTGTTGCAGACTATGCTAGGTATGACGCACTTACAGATAGGCAACCACTGAACGCGGCCGCACCAGAGATAGTACGAAAGCATTTCACAGCACTGAATGATTCAATCAAATCTCATTTTGCTGATCATAAGATACAACAACCAGATACTTTTTCTTACCTGTTGGATATGCGTTATCGAGGCCAAGCGTTTGAAGCGCCGGTAAGCATTTCTGAGTCCGACTTACCTAATCTCTCTCATGAAGATTTGGAAAATCTATTCAGAAAGGCCCATGAGCAGTTGTATTCCTTTGCTAAACCCAAGGGGGAAGCAATTGAAATTGTTGCCTACAGGGCCGGAGGCTCATTGGCTCCACCAGCATTTCCTGAAACATCTCTGAATTTTGATGAGGCAGTTGAAACTGAAATTGAACTTTTTGAACGTGGAAAAACACATAAGGCGTTGTTAGTTTCTCGAGCGGCTTTGAAAGAAAAAGTGATTCATGGCCCAATACTGATCGATGATGGTTTTGCGACAGTCTTTATCCCTGTTGGATGGTCAACTCGTCTTGATCCATCCGGTAACATCCTTATTCAAAAGGAAGTTTGATTCATGGCTCTTGACCCGCTCGAACAAGCTGTGATTGCGCAATCGCTTGTCGCAGCCGCCCAAGAAATGGGTGCAAAGTTAATACGATCTGCTCATTCTCCCATAGTGCGGGAGGCTGAGGATTGCTCTGCTGCTTTGATGACATCAGATGGAAGCGTCGTAGCACAAGCAGAACTTATACCGATGCAATTGGGATCCATAACGCACACTTTTCGATACTGCTCAGAACGTCATGAATTAGACTCTTTAGAAGAGGGTGATTTTTTCATCACTAACGACGCTTATCTTGGTGGACAGCATATCCAGGATATTTTCCTTTTCAGTCCAATATTTTTCCAAAAGCAGCGAATTGGTTTTTCAGCGACTGTCGTTCATCATATAGATCTTGGGGGAGGAGCGCCTGGTCTTAATCCTAATGCGACCGACATCCATTCAGAGGGTCTTATATTTCCTGCCCTTAAACTAAATAGGGACCGGGATTGGGTTCGTGGCCCATGGGAAACTTTCGTTCGAGCCAATGTGCGTATGCCTGATGCAACCCTTGGCGACATAGATGCTCAATTTGCCGCCAATGCAGTAGGTGCTGAGAGATTAATCGCGCTCGCTAACAAATATGGATCATCTAAGCTCGCTGCAGCAATGAGTGAGATGCTCGACTACTCTGAACGTCGGATACGTAACGCTCTTCGAGCTGCGCCGGATGGAATATTTAAAGGTGAAGATGCAATTGATGATGATGGTCAGGGGTCAGGGCCCATCAAAGTGAAAGCAAGTGTAACCATCGCAGGTGACACTATGGCTATCGATTTTTCTGGTACAAGCGATCAAGTCAATTCCAATATGAATAATCCGTTTGCCTCAACGGTCTCCGCCGCAGTGGCAGCTGTAAAATCTGTTTTGACTGATCCTGACATTCCATTTAACGACGGTTGTTCGCGAGCAATATCAGTAAAAGCTCCAGAGGGGTCTATCTTAAATCCTCGCTACCCAGCACCAGTTCGGGCACGCCTTTTACCTAGTTACAGAGCATTTGATGCTGTGATGAAGGCACTTTCAAAAGCTACTCCGGAGAGCGTTATTGCAACAGGCACTGACACTACAACAGCGTGCTGTTTGTCCTGGTTAGGGCCAGATGGTTATGACATTTATTTAGAGATCTTTGGGGGCGGATATGGAGCAGGGCCTAGAAATGATGGGATAGACGGCGCGGATAGCCCTTTATCAAATTGCGCCAACATTCCTGTTGAAGCAACAGACATGGATCACCAATTTTTTAGATGTATTGATTATAGCTTTATTAAAGACTCTGCTGGTCGTGGCCGCATGCGCGGTGGGCTGGCTTTCCGAAAGGTTTACGAAATACTCGAAGATGGGGTCACCTTTGCCACTTATGGTGATCGATTTAAAATTGCCGCAGATGGAATATTTGGCGGTCATTCAGGCTCTACGGCACAGAACCAAGTAATTCGAGGAGAGGAGAAAATCGATCTTCCTTCCAAATGCCAATTTTCTCTTCGCAAAGGTGATCGACTGATTGTTCAAACTGCAGCCGGGGGAGGATATGGGCCTCCCCAGGAGCGTCCTAATGCAAGGACCCATAGAGATATTGAAGATGGGTTAATGGCTGCAGAATAGTTATTCTGCAGCTTCCACCGCCGCAGCTTTTCGGGCCTCGCGTTTTCTCTCATGAGGGTCGAGAAACCGTTTGCGTAACCGAATGACTTTTGGTGTCACCTCTACGAGCTCATCTTCAGCAATATAGGCGAGGGCCTTTTCTAAGGTCATGTCAATTGGAGTAGTTAACGTAACAGCATCGTCTTTGCCCGCAGCCCTAAAGTTCGTTAGCTGTTTCGCTTTGAGCGGGTTTACTTCTAGATCTGACGGTTTGGCATTCTCCCCAATGATCATTCCTTGATACACAGGTACCCCTGCTGGAATGAACAAATAACCGCGTTCTTCAAGATTGAAGAGAGCATATGGAGAGGCTTTTCCATTCTCCATAGAAATGAGAACCCCAGTTCTCCTCGCTGCTATGGTGCCCTTATACGGGCCATAAGAGTGAAAGACGCGGTTCATAATTCCAGTTCCGCGCGTTTCAGTGAGAAATTGACCGTGGTACCCAATCAAACCGCGAGCAGGCGCAAGAAAAACGAGTCTCTGCTTTCCACCTCCCGAGGGTCGCAACTCCTGCAATTCACCTTTTCGCTCAGAGATCGATGAAACTACTGAACCACCATATTCCTCATCAACGTCAACAAAGACCTCTTCCATAGGCTCTTCGCGTTTCCCAGTTTCTGGATTGTTACGGAAGAGGACGCGCGGACGGCTCACTGAAAGTTCATAACCTTCACGTCGCATTTGCTCTATCAGGACAGCTAATTGCAGTTCTCCCCGGCCCGAAACCTCAAACGCGTCCTTATCCGAAGTATCAGTTACGCGGATCGCAACATTTCCTTCTGCTTCGCGCATTAGTCGATCACGTATTTGTCTTGATGTTACCTTGTCGCCATCCTGACCTGCCAAAGGACTGTCATTAATAGAAAACGTCATAGCTAGTGTTGAAGGGTCAATAGGTTGGGCCGGTAAAGGTTCTGTGACATCAGGGCTCGCAACAGTATCAGCGACGGTAGCCTCGGCTAAGCCAGCTAGTGCAACGATATCTCCGGCAAAAGCTTCTTCGATTGGTTGTCTCTCCAGCCCGCGAAAAGCTAAAATTTTGGTTACGCGACCAGCTTCAATGCGCTCACCATCTCGGTTAAGTGCGTGAACTGGTGCGTTCGCCTTAATAGAGCCACTTTCAATTCGGCCTGTCAGTATACGTCCAAGATAGGGATTACTCTCTAATGTAGTAGCAAGCATTCTGAAAGGCGTGTTTACAGATACTTCTGGCTCAGGTGTGTGTTGAACAATCAAGTCAAACAAAGGGGCCATATCTTCGCCGGTTTGTTCAGGATCTAAGCTAGCCCAGCCAGCTTTGGCAGAGGCGAAAACACATGGAAAGTCGAGCTGATCTTCATTGGCGCCGAGTACGCCAAAGAGATCAAAAGTTTCATCCTGGACCTCGTAGGCTCGTTGTTCTGGCTTGTCGACTTTGTTAACGACTACAATTGGCTTAAGACCAAGAGCTAATGCCTTCGAAAGTACGAATTTTGTCTGAGGCATCGGACCTTCAGCAGCATCTACTAAAAGACAGACTCCATCTACCATTCCTAAGATCCGTTCAACCTCGCCACCGAAGTCTGCGTGTCCGGGGGTGTCGACAATATTTATACGCACATCCTTCCATTCCACGGATGTACACTTTGCCAAGATTGTAATCCCGCGTTCCTGTTCTAGGTCGTTGGAGTCCATCGCGCGTTCCATCACGCGCTGATTTTCACGAAAGGCTCCTGATTGTTTTAACAGACAATCTACTAGAGTTGTTTTTCCATGATCGACATGGGCAATTATTGCAATGTTGCGAATATCCATCGCGAGAAGCGTCCTTGGGCGTGCCAAGCGCGAAAATCGTGCGGGCTAGGTTAGGGAAATTTTCCGGGAATATAGGCAGAACTGAATTAACTACAAGCGCAATTGACACCGAGAGCTCTGAAGGGTCTTCTGCAAAAGAACAAATCAGTAATCAGGAGCGTTTTCATGTCCGACTCAACTAAGGCTAATACTAATATGCGAAACGGTGGCCAGGTCTTAGCGGATCAGCTTCGTATTCATGGCTGTGACACTGCATTTTGCGTGGCAGGTGAGAGTTATCTGGAGCTTTTGGACGCGCTTTATGATCATAAAGATTTCAAGCTTTACACTTGTAGAAATGAGACAGGTGCTGCCAATGCTGCTGAAGCCTATGGCAAATTAACTGGTAAGCCGGGTGTTGTGATGGTTACCCGGGGACCAGGTGCCTGTCATGGAGTTATTGGACTTCACACTGCTTACCAAGATTCTACCCCACTCATAATGCTTATTGGTCAGGTGGCGCGAGATCAGTTTGATCGCGAAGCTTTTCAAGAAATTGACTATAGGAGAATGCTTGGTCAGGTCACAAAGTGGACCGCGCAGATTGAGGATGTGGAGCGAGTCCCGGAATATATTGCTCGTGCTTTTTCTGTCGCCATGTCAGGCAGGCCTGGTCCGGTTGCATTGGCGTTACCAGAAGACATGCTCCGTGATTTTTCAAGTGTGGCTGATGCAGCTCCTTATCGGTACACCCGTGCTGCGCCGAGCACAGAAGACATGCAATCTATGGCTGAAATGTTAAAGAACGCAGAGCGGCCTTTAATGGTTGTTGGTGGTGGTGGATGGAGTCAGCAGGCAGCTAACGATATCCAAAGTTTTGCTAAAACTTGGGACCTTCCAGTGGCTTGCTCATTTCGCCGCCTGGATATCATTAACCATTTTGGTGATCGCTTTGTTGGAGACCTTTCAACTGCACCTGCTCCAAAGCTTCTCCAAATGGTGAAAGATGCTGATTTGCTTTTAGTGATTGGTGCACGGCTTGGTGAAATTACTACCCAGGGCTATTCCATGATGGACAGTCCTAAGCCGTCAAAGAAGTTTATACATATCCATGCATCTGCCGAAGAAATAGGAAGTGTTTATCAACCTGACCTTGGCATTCAGTCTGGCATGTCCTCCTTCGCTGCAGCAGCAAAAGCACTCAAAAGTAGTCAGGTCCCATGGGCTGACTGGCGAGCAACAGCTAGAGCTGATTTTGAAAAATGGGCAACTCCAGTTGCCGCGGATGGAGATCTTGACCTTGCAACGTGCATGGCAGAAATCCGTAAAAGGGCTGATGCTGACTCAATCGTAACTGTTGATGCGGGTAATTTTTCTGGTTGGGCTATGCGTTATATGCAATTCCAACAACTACATACATTTGCGGCTCCTACCAGTGGGGCGATGGGCTATGCAGTGCCAGCCGCTGTTGGAGCAGCCTTAGCATTTCCCAATCGTAAGGTTTTTGGTTTCGTTGGAGATGGCGGTTTCATGATGACCAGTCAAGAATTAGCCACCGCAGCCCAATACGGCGGCAATCCAGTGATTTTTCTTTTCAATAACGGGATGTATGGCACCATTCGTGCACACCAAGCAAAGCGTCATCCAGGTCGTGCAATAGCAATTGAGCTTAAGAATCCTGATTTCCATAAGTTGGTTGAGGCTTATGGCTGTCATGGAGAAACAGTTGAAAAAACAGCCGAATTTGGACCTGCTCTTGACCGAGCTTTGGCGTCGGGAAGGCCTGCGGTAATCAACATAAAGATGGATCCAAACATTATTTCAACCACTACTACATTGGAAAAGATGGAAGAAGTTTCCCGAGCAGCCGGAGCGGTATAGGCAATGGTTAGTGAAACATCGAAGGTCTTTGCTGATGTTTGGGCGGAGCTTGGATGCTCAGAAGCTACGTCAAGTATAAGTTTCTCCGGAGAAGGACCCGGTTTGCCCTCTGCCTTCAAAGTTGGCCTCTGCGCTCAAGTTACTGAGGGAGCTGCGGGACTTGCTGCAGCTGAAGTATGGCGAGCGCGAACCGGACGTAACCAAACAATCTCTGTAAACCGTGAGGCTGCTTCCATTGGTTTTAATTCGGAACGTCACGTTCATGTAGTGGGAGTCGAGCCCGAATACATTTGGGATGATATTTCCGGGCATTATAGATGCGGCGATGGGCGATGGGTCCAACTCCACTGCAATTACACCCATCATATGGCAGCTACAACCGCTGCGTTTCGAGCCCCTATTTCTCGAGCTGGGATGCAGTCAGTTTTAAACAAAATGACTGGTCTTGAGGTTGAGCAAGTCATGATTGATCACGGTCTTCCCGGTGGAATGATGCGATCAAAATCTGAATGGAGGGGGACCCCCCAAGGGCGTGCTCTAGAGGGTGCGCGCTTAACGGAGATCGAACGTTTTGGCGAGGCAGATCCTAAGCCATGGAAAAGTTCCCCTACTAGACCGCTGTCAGGTATCCGCGTGCTTGATATGACACGAGTGATAGCTGGACCAGTTTGCGGTCGCACGCTCGCAGCATTTGGTGCTGACGTGCTGAGGATAACCCCACCTAGATATCCGGATCGTGGTCCACTTGTCCTTGATGGTGGAGCAGGTAAGCGAAATGCCATGCTAGATGTTAAGACGGCTGAAGGTCGGAAGGTATTTGAAAAACTGGTTGGCGAGGCCGATATCGTGGTTCAAGGGTATAGGCCTGGATCGCTCGATAAAGCGGGTCTTGGGCCCAACGCAGTGAAAGAAATTAATCCTTCTATCGTGTCTGTAACCCTTTGTGCTTTTGGCTATGAGGGGCCTTGGGCATCTAGGCGCGGGTTTGACTCTATAGTGCAAACGGTCTCCGGTATTGCCGAAGCAGGAGGTCGAGCGGCTGGTCTTGTAGATGGGGCACCAAAGTCTCTGCCAGCTCAGGCTCTCGATCATGGATGTGGGTACTTAATGGCGGCTGCCGCGATGAGTGCTTTAAAGCGTCAACGGGAAGAAGGGGGTGCTTGGCGCGTCCGTACAGCGCTAGCTTGGACCGGAAGATGGCTTGAAGACTTAGGAGAGATTGACGCCATTAATGCGAAGGCCCCATCGAAATCAAGCGTTGCGGCGCATATGATAGAAGAAAATGGCCCTTATGGTCAGGTCCGCAGAGTCCCAATGGCGACGGAACTCTCCGATACTCCACCAAGGTGGGATTTGCCGGCTTCTCCTTTAA
>Ga0255776_10003041_pt1 | contig 18292 bp, 17 predicted proteins | sample 071ome_19_FD_179974 | JGI IMG/M metagenome (GOLD analysis project Ga0255776, IMG submission 179974) | Coastal salt marsh microbial communities from the Groves Creek Marsh, Skidaway Island, Georgia - 071413AT metaG (version 2) | ecosystem: Environmental > Aquatic > Marine > Intertidal zone >... | reverse complement strand
CTTTTGCAGGTCATGCCTTTGAAGCCACAGATTCCAAAGGCAAACTTCTTGGTCATTTTGTCGCAGGAACCGAAGGCGTGATTGTCGACATCCCTGCCATCCAAATCCCCAATCCTGGAGCTGGCAAACCTGCCGCCGATCGCCCGATTCAGTCTCCCCCTTGTGAACTCGAACTCGATCCATTTTACAAGAAATGCCTCAACTTTGATGGCTACCTGATTTGTAGTTCGGAGAAGGTTTCCGACTACGCATTGCGGGAAGCCGCTTACCTCATCGAACTCCTCGTCGCCAATCGCCCTGACATCCTCAACGCCCTTGCCGACGGAGGATCCCGCATGACCATCATGGCTCACGATGAATTCACCACCGATGTTCCTGAACACGCCAGGATTCCCAAAACAAGTAACAAATCCGCAGACTGGTGGGACCGCCGAGCCCGTGGCCTTGGTGGCAGTGAAAAAGACCCTGTGGCCAGTTGCGGTGAAGAAAACCTCCTCTGCTTCGATGGAGATCCTTATCACAAGGAAAACATCCTTATCCACGAGTTTGCCCATACCCTGCATCTTCGCGGACTCAATCGCATTGATCCCAACTTTGACAAACGCCTCCGCAAGATCTGGAAACAAGCTCTAGAAGAAGGTCTCTGGGCAGGGAAGTACCCCAGCGTCTCTCATTCCGAATACTTCGCCGAAGGCGTCCAATCCTGGTTCAACAACAACCGTGAAAACGACCACGACCACAACCACGTCAACACCCGTGCCGAACTGAAGGAATACGACCCCCGCCTAGCCAAAATGCTCGAAGAAATTTTCGGCACCACCGAACTCGAATACATCAAGCCCCAGAAACGCTGCAACCAAGCTCACATGAAAGGCTACGACTACTCCAAAGCCCCCAAGTTCGCCTGGCCTCCAAGATTGAAAGCTCTGGACAAAGCCATCCGCCGGCCCGGTACTTGATCCCTGGGAACGCCAAGCTCCAGCTTGGCAACAATAATTCCATTTCCAATTCTGTGTTATGCGAACTAACCGTTATCAATTGACGCGGTACGCCATTGGCGTATTTTCTTATTCATGGTTTTCATTGAAACACCTGTTTTTACAAAGGAGATTCAGAAGTATCTGACCGATGAGAGCTTACGTCTTTTTCAGAAGGTAATTCTCTTTCGGCCTGAGAGTGGAGACTTAATTCAAGGTAGCGGAGGTCTTCGTAAGATTCTATGGAATCTGCCTGGACTTGGGAAACGAGGAGGTATCCGAATTATCTACTACTTTGATCCACCTGAAACCGTCTATCTGATTTTCCCCTATCGTAAAAGCAGGCAGGAAGATCTAACCAAAAACCAAATCAAAATCCTATCCCAATTAGTGGAGGAATATTTACAATGAAAGACTCTGAATTTGAATTGTTGAAAGAAAGCTTGAAGCAGGCTGGAGAAATTAAAAGTGGGACGAGAAAACCATCACGGAAACGGACTCTCAAATCTCCACAGGTGAAGAAGATTCGAAAAGGGTTAGGTGTAACACAGACTCAGTTCGCATCACTAATTGGTGTTAGTGTCCGCACCTTACAAAACTGGGAGCAGGAACGTCGTGAACCAGAAGGTCCTGCGAAAGCTCTACTGACAGTGGCTGAAAAGAACCCCAAAGCTGTTGCAGAGGCATTGGGGCTTTGATGCTATTCTGCCAATCTGCCTATACGGTTACTCTTTAGTCGAATCAGGTTCGCAAGAAAATCTGAAAAAATGCCAACGGCGTTTCTGGCGGATGCTCCGGTAGCGATCAACTTTCCTTTTGCAGTTTTGCCAACCTTTGTGACCACAGATGAATTGAAGTCAGGTTTTCCGATAGGACACTGGCAACCAGACCGCATTCCGCGACTTCTTGTGAATGCATCAGGCTCCAGGCTTCATTGATATGTTGGAGGGTGGAGTGGATTTGGTTTCTTTGGATGTCTCTCCATGCCTTGTTGACCAGGGATTGGGTAAGTTGATGGAGGAGGGCCAGGATCTCCAGTTCACAACCACATCGGGAGCAGGTTGCTCCCTGATGGTTGTTGGATGCCATCCAGTTATATTCCCGACGGCAACCAGGGCATGGAAAAGATTCTGGGAGGTTCACTGTCTGATCTATTCTTCAAGATAAAAGACAATGTCTTCGATTTGATCCGAATGTTCAGCCAGTTGCCCGTATTCTCTGGTTTTGACTGCATCCCGACTTTGTTCCAGCAATTGCTTGAGATCGGATTCGTCATCTGGGTCGATGCCGGATTCGATGAGTTTTTCTGCACGTTTGCGTAAACTCTTGGCTCTTGCCAATTCCTTGTTTTCTTCCCCTGAAGATTCCTGCGGTTCGTCGGTGTTGGTGACATTGATGATATCTTCGTCGCCAAAGGTTTCAGCTAGTTTCTGGCGGGCTTCGGCAAGGTCAAAGGTGGTTTTGACATTGCGAGTGTCAATGCGGACGGATTTGGCCAACCCTGTTACTTTTTCGGTGGCGGTAACATCCAACAGGCCATTCAGGTCCAGGGAGAGTTCACAGAGGATTACGTTACCTGAGGGGGCTTTCGAGAGCCCTTCTACCGTGAACTCGCCAATTTTGAGGTTTTCCTCAGGGATTGAGGCTTCTCCCTGATAAATCGTGATATTCACATCTTCCTGATTATCCCTTATCGTAAAAAAGGCTTCCGAGCGGGTTACGGGCAGGGGGGTGCCCCGTTTGATAATCGGAACACAAATTGCTGGGGAATAGTGATCCGCGACAGCATCAGTACTGAATGTATGGGTGGCGATATCGACGAGAATGGTACCAATTTCCTCCCCGGCGATGATGGCTCCCTGAATTGCGGCTCCCATGGCGACGACAAGGTCTGGGTGCACATCCCGACTCGGAGCTCTCCCGATTTTGGCTTCAATTAATTCCTGAATTATGGGGATTCGGGTGGAACCTCCCACGAGGAGGATTTTGTCCACATTGCCTGCGAGTAGCTGAGCATCCTGAAGAGAGATTTGCAGGGCCTCCCAGGTCTTTTCAAGGAAAGGTGAAATCAACTCTTCAAATTCATGGCGGGCAATCTCCGACTCAAGGTGTTCCTCTCCTTGTAAATGATCTTCCCTTATCTCTGCAAAAGCATAATCTGACAAGCGGCACTTGGCAGCTTCTGCAGCCAGTTTCAGACGACGGGAGGTTTTCATGTCAGCCAGGTCCAGCGGGGATTTGTTTGGCCATTTTTCCGCCAGCATTCTTGACAGTGCGTCATCAAAATCATCTCCACCCAAATGGGTGTCTCCATGACTGGACTGGACTTCGACCAAGCCTTTCTCACAGGTGACAATGGAAACATCAAATGTGCCGCCTCCTAAGTCGTACACCAAGATGGTCTGGTCTTCCTCGTTTTGGAGGTTGTAGGCCATGGCTGCAGCTGTGGGTTCGTTGAGGATACGGATCGCTTCGAGTCCAGCGAGTTCAGCGGCATGTTGAGTGGCTCTTCTTTGGTTTTCATCAAAATAGGCAGGTACGGTGATGACGGCTTTGCTTACCGCACCGTCCAGTTGGCGTTCTGCTTCTTCCTTCAGCCTTTTAAGGATAAAGGCTGAAATTTCCTCCGGGCGATATTGTTTTTCTCCCATCGAGACTGTATGCTCGGTGCCCATAAGGCGTTTTATGGAAGCTATCGTTTGCTCAGGCAATGCAGATAGTTGGTTGAGAGCTGCTTTACCCACCAGCACTTCTCCAGATTCGCTCAATCCAACACACGAGGGCATGGTGGGGGCTCCATCAATTTCGATCAAACCAGGGGCTCCATTTTGGACGATGGCAATGGCGGAGTTGGTCGTCCCAAGATCGATGCCAACAATATTTTCAGACGGAATGTACATAGAATTAAAAATCAGGTTTCTTTGAGTCTCACTTCTGTGGGGCGTAAACATTCGCCTCCAAGGCAATACCCGGCTTGGATGACTTCGGCGACTTTTAAAGAACCGGAAGCGTCTTCCTTGCGTTCTACTTCGCCTACCGCTTTCATCAGGAGAGGGTCAAAGGAAGCATCTATTGCTATCTGGATGGGTTCAATCCCTTCAGACTGCATAAGGGTGCGGAGATGGTCATGGACGATACGAATTGCCCCGGTTTGTTGTTTCCATCGGCTCTGGCTTCCCAGTCGTTGCAGCCATCCGGAATCAGTATTGTCTTCTGCAGATTTCTGCAGTCGTTGAAGGCGGTCTCGCAGATCAATCAAGGCCATGGCGTGATTTCTCCGGGATTTGGGGTTGTCAGTGGATTGATTTTCCATGGATTGCGAAAGCCATTCCCTGAGCTTCCCGGTTTCAGTATGCACGACTTCCAGAACTTCTCCAAACCGGGAAAAGGTTTCTGCGGACTTGCGATTGCCTTTACGAAATTCATTCCTCAGTGCAAGGAGCTCTGCATAGATGGAGTAGATGCTTGGGGCCGGGGTTTGTGGAGTGGCTTCTGGCTCTGGTGGCTGGTCCGGTAATCGTTGAATGGTACTGGCGCATTGAGCGATCAGCCGTTGTTTCCAATCAGGTGCAATTTCGGTCATGATTGCAGGAATTTGTAAAATTGTTCTTCGGTTGGTGGAGTGGGGTCGATATCGGCTTTCAAAAATTCAGCGACGGCTTCCATCGGGGAATGAAAATGATCGGCAGGGGTACTCAGCAACCCGTTGGTCAATTTGATACGTTTTTCTTCGGTATCGATTTGTTCGTAGGCATGGGTAATCCGCTTGAAGGCTTGGGGGGCGGACTCCGGTGGATGCCTGCGGATGGCATCCAGATAAGCCCGGCGAATCGTCTGCGAATTGTCAGAGGGAGAGACTTTGAGTGTTTGAAAGGCGTGCATGTTGAAAATCAGGTAAAGGGAAGTTCCAGTTGGATCGGGGCGGGTTCCTCTGGTTCTGGTTTTGGCTTAGGTTTAGGTTTCGGCTTGGGTTTGGGTTTCGGCTTGGGTTTGGGTTGGTTTTTCCTGGGTCTTGGCTTTGGTTTCGGAGTGTAAGCCTCTTCTTCCTCGGTAACCAAGCCTGAGGCATCTATTTCCTTTACCATTTGAATGACATCTTTCGCATCCTTCGGGGAAAAGTTCATGCTCAACAAGAGACTGAATTGCTCGGCTTCAGGAACTGAGGAGAGGATCTTGATTACACGTGCCAACTCCTCAGGAATGTTTTCCCTATCTGTTGGGGGCTCATCCCAATCATCCATTCCATCCATTTCGATTGAATTTACAAAGGGATCATGATGTTCCAGTTCTTCCTGCAGTTTGAGGAGGCGGTTCAGGGCTTCAGTGTCCTGTCGTTTTTGGGCTTCTTCAATGGCGTCATCGATCTCCTTCTCAGTAGGCTCATCGATCCATATGCTATCCCATTTCATGCTAAGGAATAGCGGATCTTTTCGGTCAATCTTCAACCACCGTTCGACAATCTTGTTGCGGAGATCGTTCAAATGAGGTTCGAAATTCATCGCTTCCTGATAAAGGTTCAAAGTCAATTTGCGGTCAGACTTTGTCAGGCGTTTGATGGCTTTCTCTGTGTGATCGCCTACCATATGAATCCAGGGGCTCATATATCCACTATTGTTGCCAGCCTGGAGGTTTTGATGCAGTATCCTCATCATTTCAAGGCATTGAGCTGGATCGGCTTTCCCTTTGATCTTCACCTGCCATGGAAATTTCCCCAAGTAGGTTTCCCCAATGGATTCGATCAGGTATTGATTGAAAAAAGCTTGGCAGAAGTCGCCGAGTTGGCTGGGCAAACTATTGACTTGCCCCCGAATCGTATGGGCTAGTTTGGGGTCTCCAGCTTGGGAGATGTCTTCGAGGATGGCCCATTGCAGTTGGTAGTAGTCTTTGGACTCTCCGGGAGGAGGATGGGCAGGGACCAATTTAATCAGCTCCTCAAAACATTCTCTGGCCTGCTTGGCCTGCGATTCAGATTTCTTGCGATAGTGGTTGATGGCTTTTCCGAGCAGCCCCCGGCGGATTTCTGCCTGGATTTCCGAATTGAATGGGTCTGCCTTCCGGGCACTTTCCAGAAATTTCAGCCCCTTTGCGTAGGATTTTCGATCCAGGCAAGCCCGGCCGGATTCGAGTAGTACGGAGGGTGAATCGGGAAAACGTTCCGCCATTTTGTTCTTCAGCTGGTTGGCCTCCTTCTTTTTTCCCCCTTCGTGGTAGAGTTCCAGTAGCTTTTGGTGCACTTGCTCATTTGTTGGATCGGCCTCTACTGATTGGGTAAAGAGTCGAATCGCCTTTTCCCTGGCCTCAATCTTATGATCCATGCAGCAGTTTACATTATCCAATTCCCTTTGCCCTCGCATGGAATAACACAATGCATCAAATTTCGGATTCTTCCCCCTGTGGGTTCTCCTCAAATCCATGTATTCTATCCAGGCGTCCGAGCTGAATGCCTCAAAAGTCTCAGGTGGCGAGAGCTTGGCCAGGATTCCAAAGTACACCACTTTCGCAGATCCATTGCATCTTTTTGCTCTGTCAGCGATTGCTTTCAACCAAGTGTTGAGATTCTCACCCATCCCCGAATCAAAAGTGGTCAGGAAATAAGTCAGTTGACCAGGGATGTCTGCATGATGGGACGGAAACTCTTTTATCCGGTGCAATGCCCCGAGTGCTTGTGATAACTTGCCTGATTTCCAGTATTTCTCTGCATCCAGCAGGGGCCTGGAGATATCCGGCACATCCAGAAATTGGCAAGCCTCCTGAATCTCAGCCAATTCGGGAGTTTCTGACCATTCACCCCGAAGGGATGTGAAGACCCGGGCTTTCCGTGCCGGGATTGTGTTTTCCGGTAATTTTCGAAAGCAGGACTCCGCAGTTTCCCAATCATTCTGGTAGTAGGCGGCACACCCTCTCACAAAAAGACGCCAATGAGCAAAGGGAGATTTTCGGCCAATCCCTGCCAATGCCTCCCGGACATCGGACCAATTTCCTTGGCACAGGTGGTGGATTGCAGTGTTGACATCCAAGGCTTCTTCATCCTTTGCCAACACCAGTATGTCCGCTCCCTCCAGACGTGTTACTGTATCTTCAGAGGCAATGAGTTGTTTTCCCAGTTCAACCTCAGAGGTGCGATTCCCCATCAACCGTCCCAGCATGAGCCGGAGCTCTCTGGTTTTTGGTGTCTCCACCCCCAATTCCTTCAACGCATCCAGGTGGTCTTGGGACTCCTTCTGCTTCTTTTGGGCAATGCTCAATTCCGCAGTTTGCAGCAGGATTTCTGTGTACTTGTCGCGGTAGGTTTCTGGATCGAGGCGGAACAATTTACGGTAACCATGGAAAGCTCTACGCAAATTTCCCGCCTTTAGTTGTTCATTTGCCTGTTTAAGTATTTTGTCAGGATTCTGTGATAGAATACTTTGCTTTGCAGTTTGTTTCTGTTTCTTACGTTTTGCCACCGTTATGAAATTAGGTCGCTCCCTATCTTTCCATCAACAATAAAATGGTCGTTTCTCTGGAATTTAGCTGATTCTCCCCCCTGACAAACCACTTGCCCTAACTCATCGACTCCTCATCCTATTCCTATCATGAAGCGTCGTACATTTTTGAGAAGTGCTGGGGTGGCTTTGATGTTGCCGCAGTTGGAGAGCTTGGGACAGGTGTCTTCGGAATCACCCAAACGGCTTTTGACCATTGTCAATCACCTCAGTTTTTACCAGCCGGCTTTGATTCCGGAAAAGGATGGGGCGTTTTGCAAGCAACCGGAGCTTCTGGAGGAACTTTCTGAGCATCAGGAACATCTCAAACTGTTCAGCACTTTTGACAATCCGGGGGTGGAGATTGGGTTGGGGCATACTCCATGTGTGGGGATTCTTTCCGGCTATTTCAACACTTTGCAGCGAAAGAACCGTCTATCGATTGATCAGGCTGTGGCCAACCACATTGGCAACGATACGCGTTTCCGTTCTCTGGTATTTCAAGCAGGGGAGAACTTGAACTTTTCCCAAATTTCCTGGGACAAACATGGTTTGCCCGTTCGCCAGATTGATTCACCTAAGAAGATCTTTAATTTGCTCTTTCAGGTGAATGAAAATGAGGCGGAGCAGAAAAAGATTCTTGCGGAAGACCGGAGCATTCTGGATGTGGTACATCGTCAGACAAAGTTGATGGAAAAACGCCTCAACCATCGCGATCGGGAGAAGATGGACGGGTACCTGACTTCGGTTCGGGAAGTGGAGAAAACGGTTCGGCGTCAGCACTTTTGGAGTGGGCAACCCAAGCCTGAGGTGGATTACCAATTGGATGAGTTTGATCGTATGTCGGTGGATGATTATGTCGATGTCATGCTCGACCTGGCATTGTTGGCCTTGCAGACTGATTCCACCCGTGTCGTGACGCTTCAGATCCCTTTCTGGGATGGTTTCAAGCATCCGGACATCAGTGGCAATTACCACCACCTTTCCCACCACGGAAAGGATCCTAAAAAGATTCAACAGTTGCTCAAGATTGAGCATGGAATCATGCAGCGAATCAGTCAGACCTTAACTGATTTTAAGAAAACCAAAGTGGGTGAGGAAACCTTGTTTGACCAAACCACAACTTTCGTGACTGCCGCCATGGGAAGTGCCAATGCTCACACCTTCAATGATCTGCCAGCGATGGTCTTTGATAAGAGCATCAGGAAGCCCGGACACTGGTCCCAGAAGCATCGTCCCATGTGTGATCTTTACCTGGGTGTGCTGCAAAAGTTTGGTGCAGAGGTGGACAAGTTTGGCGAGAGCCATAGAACTGTGGATATTCTGTCGTAAGACGATGAGTGCGATCTCCCCGGGAACGCCAAGCTCCAGCTTGGCAAGAGTGAGAAAGGGTGTTTTTAGAAGCCAAGCTGGAGCTTGGAGTTCCCGGATTGGGCTTTGCTTACTCACATTCCTTGGTACTGCTCTAACCTCATTCGCTACAGAGAAAGATCTTTCTGTATTTTTTACCAACAACTGCATCAAGTGTCACGGCTCTAAGAAGCAGAAGGGCCATGTTCGGTTGGATATTCCATCTCAGGAACTCTTTGCAGATCGGGAGTTGCTGGAGATGGTTATCGGAGTTCTCGAAGATGGTGAAATGCCCCCAAAGAAGGCTCCTCAGCCCAAGGCAGAAGATCTGCGGAAAACGGTAAATTTTCTCAAAGATCGCCTCCTCGTAAAACGGGAATCCACTTTGCTCAAACGTCTGACTCGAACGGAGTACACCAACACGATCAACGATCTCTTCGATGCTCATTTTGATCTCAGTGAAATGTTGCCTCCCGATCACGTGGAGCAGGGTTTTGATAAATTCGGAGAGGCTCACCTTATGTCTCCACACCAGGTGATGGCCTACTTGAAAACGGCTCGGTTTGTGGCCGAAAGATTGTTGCCGGATGAGAAGCCCAAAGAGCAAGCCTGGGTGTTTGGGCCCAGGAACTTTCATGGGAGTGGAAGAGGGGACTACAGGGCGGAGGATGCATTCATTTTGTCCACTTTCTATCCTTGGCGGAGCAACATTCACTTTGCCAAAACTGAAGGCAAATATGACCGGTTCATCATTGAGGAGTTTGGCCGCTATCGTTTCGAGATCGAAGCCAATGCCATCAAGTCGAATGAGAACGAAGTGATTGGAATCAACCTCGGAGACCCACGTTATCCGACCAACTTTCACAAGATTGGACGAGTGCCTCTGAAGAAAGACTCAAAGGGCTTTACGGTTGAACTTACCTTGAAAGCTGGCGACGAAGTTTCCTTCACTTTTGATAGTGGCCGAACCTGGAATGTTGGTCAGAAGCCCAAAACCTACAAAGGCACTCAACTCCGGTTCACAAAGGCCACCATCACTGGTCCGATGATTGAACGATGGCCAACGGCTGCCATGAAGAAGATTTTGCCAAAATCGGGAATGTCTCCGGAGGCATTGGTGGACCATTTGGCTCTCTTGCTGACAAATAGACCCTTAAAGGCAGAAGAGCGAAAAGGTTTTGTTGAAATTGCATCAAAAAAGAGGGCTTCCGGAGCCTCTGAAAGGGCGGTGGCTCGGAGTGTTCTGATTGCTTTGCTGACTTCGCCACATTTCATTTACAAATCGGAATCTTCTGAGCTAACCGACATTGAGCTGGCTTACCGGCTTTCGTATTTCCTTTGGAACTCTGCCCCTGATGAAGCGTTGCTCAGTTTGGCCAAGAAGGGAGCTTTGGCGAAGAGCCTTGGAACGGAAGTGGAGCGAATGCTCAAGGATCCCAAGGGAGAGCGTTTTGTTGAAGATTATACCCGGCAATGGTTACAGCTGGATGTTGTGGAAGAGCTTGGGCCGGACAAACGGGTTTTTAAGGATGTGACCACACTTCAAGTCGCTGCCATGGCTCAGGAGGGGAAGGCCTTCTTTCGCCACATTCTCCATAATGATCTGAGCATGACGCTCTTCATTGATTCCGACTTCATCATGGTCAATGACCGTCTGGCGAAGTTTTACAAAATCCCGAAAATTGATGGCGATCACTTCCGCCCTGTGAAGTTAAGAGAAGGCAGCGAACGTGGTGGACTCATTGCTCAGGCTGGATTCCTGAAGCTGACTTCCCAGGCCTTCACCACCTCGCCCATTCGTCGCGGAGCCTGGATTCTCAACAACCTTTACAACGAGAAGATTGATCCTCCTGCCAATGTGGTCATCGAAGAACCCGACACCCGAGGCACCAAAACGATCAAGGAAGCCTTGGCCAAACACATGCAGTCCGAAGCCTGTTTCCGCTGCCATTCCAAGATCGATCCTCTCGGATTTGCTCTGGAGTATTACGACCCTGTCGGCCGCCACCGCAAAGAGTACAACAACGTCGAAGTTGTGAGCAAAAAGGAGGTCAAGATCACTACACATCCCATAGAAGCCTCGATGAAACTTTCCGATGGCCGTAAAGTTCAGGACATGAAGTCGCTCAAAGCCGTCATGCTTGAAGATAAGGCACGCATCCTCAAAGGCATCATCGGTAAGTTGATCAGCTATGGAATTGGCCGTGAAACCACCATAGCCGATCGCCCCTACATTGATGAGGTGTATACCAAGATCCAGCCTCAGGAGTATTCGTTAAGAGCGGCGATTCAGGAGATCATATTACATCCAGAATTCGTGAAGAAGTGAGTTGAACCGCTGATGAACGCTAATGGATACTGAACGGTACAAAGCAACATTGACGAAGCGTAGAGATTGAGGCACTTTATTTAGTCATGAGTGTGGAAGAACTTTGTGCAGAAGCGGAACTCCTTTCCCGTGAAGACCAAGGGTTGTTGGTCTCCAAGTTGATCTCCCAATTGGGGCGACATTCCTACGATGTGTCTGACGCTGAGGTGATGCAAAGAGTCAGGGAAACCCGTGAAGGACTTGTGGCTGACATTTCTCAGGAAGAATTGGAAGCAGGGCTCAAGTATCTCCCGAAAGCTTGAAAACAATTCGCTATCATCCCTCGGTACAAAGGGACATCAATCAGGCGATGGGCTACTATTTTCATGAAGCTACCGAAGCTGTAGCTCATGCATTTTGGGAAGAGTTATCGGAGAATTTGATCCGAATTCGAAGCTTTCCGACTTCTTTTCATTTCGATGATTCAGGGCTTCGGCGATGTAACCTTACACAATTCCCCTACAACATCCTGTTTGAAGATCACCCCAATTTAGTCAGGATTCAAGTCGTACGCCATAATTCAAGAAAACCCACTTATGGCACTGGGAGACAAAGGCGATAAGGCAGTCTTTGTCTTGGCTTTTTTGAACGATAGACCTCCACCTTGGTCTTTCTCTTAACCAGCTATCCATTCACGTGGATGCTGACTGAATTATGAGATTGCTTATCATTTTGAACTTAATCCTGACGTTTGTGATCACCTGTTTGTTGTTGGGGTGTGACCACGCTGAAAGTGAAAACTTATCTGGAGCAGAATCGAAGACACCTGAGGATGTTGTAGAGCCTATCGTTCCTTCGCATCCGATTGTTGCGGCTGCACGAAGTCAGATCGGCAAAACCGTTATTTACGATGGTGCCTACGTGGGGCTGAATTATCCTGGAGGGGACATACCATTGGAGAGGGGAGTTTGTACCGATGTCGTCGTTCGGGCTCTCAGAAAGTCTCACAATCTCGATTTGCAGAAACTGCTCTATATGGACATGTCGAGAGCCTTTGCAAAGTACCCCACGACCTGGGGCTTAAAGCGACCTGACCGGAACATTGATCATCGCCGTGTACCCAACCTCAGAACCTTCTTCGAGCGTATGGGGTATGCGTTGGAAATCACTTCCAATTCTGAGAACTTTCAACCCGGAGATCTCGTAACTTGCACTGTTGGAGGAAACCGCCCCCACGTCATGATTGTCAGTGATCGGAAATCACCAAAAGAAGTGCCTTTTGTGATTCACAACATTGGAAGCGGCACGCAGGAGGAAGATCTGCTCTTCGCCTTTCCGATGACAGGTCACTACCGGATACCAGAAGGGTAATTCAATTCAATCCTGCCCTTGACAGTAGTATCAATAATGATACTTCTGTTATGTGCCTAAGGTTGAAGAAATTTTAAGATCCATTCGGAATCACACTGAGAACGTTCGATTCTCAGATTTGTGCAAAGTTTGTGATCACTATTTTGGAACGCCAAGGCAGCAAGGTTCAAGTCACCGCGTTTACCGAATGCCCTGGCTTGGTGACCCCAGAGTAAACATTCAGAACTCAAAGGGAAAAGCAAAATCCTATCAAGTTCGACAAGTTTTGAAAGCAATAGAAAAATTGGAGGCCTCAAATGAATCTGAAGAATGATCGTTTTACCTACCGTGTCACTTGGTCGGAAAGTGACCTTGAATATGTTGGGCTATGTACCGAGTTTCCAAGTTTGAGTTGGTTGGAAAAGACTCCTGAATCTGCATTGAAAGGGATTCGTGAACTGGTTGCCGAAGTCTGTGAAGACATGAAATCAAATGGTGAAGAAATACCTGAAGCTCTTTCCTGTAAAACCTTCAGTGGGAAATTCATGGTGAGAATCCCTCCTGAAGACCACCGGGAATTAGCGATTGAGGCAGCAGAGTCTGGGATCAGTTTGAATCGATTGGCCAGCTCAAAGCTTGTGCGATAGTTGAGAGGCGATCACTCCCTTATCTTGCCTTCAAAACTCTGATCCAACAGATCGAATAGGTTCCCGTCGGGATCTCTCACGGTCACAACTCTACCGCCCCAGTGTTCGTCGCGGACTTCACCATTGAATTCCACGCCTTTGGGCTTCAAGTCCTGGTAAATTTGATCGACGTCTTCGACATAGAGCTGGAGTCCGGTGTGGGCTCTGTGAAAGGGCTTCTTCCATTCATAGATCCGAATGCCAAAACCGTTGATATCAAAGTGGGCGAAACGGGAGAACTCATCGGAGCCTTCATGGATAACTGGCAGCTCCAAATGATCTCGGTAGAAGATCATGGAGGCTTCGAAGTCGGATGCAGGAAAGGCGATAAAACCAGCTTTGTGAATTTTCATGTGAGAGCTTGGATTCAGAGGTGAAATGGATTGAAAACTAAAACCTCTTCCTCTGTTTTCAATGCTATGCATCGATTTATCCCACTTCATCTCTGCCTTTTGTTTTCTATTTTCCTGATCAGTGGCTGCAATGGCTGGAAGACTGACTATGGAAAGCCTGCGGCTCAGTTTGTTGAGGAGGATTTATCAACCAAAGGGAAAGAGTTTCTGGGAAAAAAGATCACTGTGAAGGGAAAGGTGACCAAGGTGGATGTCAGTGATCCTACAGCTTCCAAAGTCTACCTGCAATACGGCATCCAGTGCAACTTGGGCAAACTGACCAAAATGGCCGAAAGCTGCAAAGTGGGGGAGTCCGTCTATGTTGATGGCCTGCTCAAAGTGTTGGAAGAGGGAAACGTTATCTTGGATCCCGCGATTCTTCGTGATCCGAACGCGTATTTTGAACCCAAGTGAGGATGCCTCTATTCATCTTTTCAGGCATTGGTTTGGGACGGCCTATGAGATTTTTTCAACTTTTTTGAATAAAAATCCAGCTTCTATCGTGGTAGGGGTTATAAATCGATGACGCATCGCCAGATAGAACAGTTGCAAGGGTTTTACCTGACCAATCGCCAGGCCCTCTTCACCTATGCCTTGTCTCTGACCAAGCATAGGGAGTCGGCGGAAGATCTGTTGCAGGATGTGCTGGCCAAACTGCTTCAGCAAACTCGACTCCCAAAAGAGTTGCGACCCTATGTGTATCGCATGGTTCGCAATCGGGCGATCGATGAATTCCGTCGCAAGGATGTCACCACCACCACACTCTTCGACCTCGAAAGGTTGCCCGAAGATTCACCAGACAAGGATCTCTGGCCAGTCCTCGAACAAGGCTTGAATGCTCTGGAGGAGAACATTCGGGAAGTCATCGTTCTGAAAAACCTGGACGGTCTTCGATTCCGGGAAATCGCCGATATCCTGGATAAACCCATTGGCACGATCACCACCTGGCACCGAAGAGGTCTGGAGCGTCTCAATGATCTGTTAACCCAAGAATCCATTTTATGAAAAAAGTAGAAAAACTTCTCAACAATTCTCCTTTAACCCGACCTTCGCAGGAGTTGGATCAGAATGCGGAAGCTCTCTTTGATCAGGCTCTTTCCAATTCTCGAAACAATTGGTTTGAATTTCGAGTTCCTGCATGGGGAGCCATCGCTGCCTGTATTGCCTGTTTGTTCATCGGCAGACTTTGGGTTCCAGAGCCTCAGGTCCAGAAAGTCACTAATCCTCCTCCTGTCCTTGTGTCTGAAACACAGCAACCTTCCCCGGTTCCTGTCAAATCTGAACCTGAGGTCTTTGTGCAGATTATTCGACATGCTGCACCCAAACAAACCTCACCTTTCAATCGGCAGAATAATTCCTCCTATCATCGCTTTTCCACCTCCTGGTCTGTCACTCAATAAACCTATTCTCAATGAACAAAATCCTAACAAAACTCATCCTCCTTACCTTACTATCCCCTTTAGTTTTCTTACCACTTCAAGCCGATCAATATATGGTCGAATTCAAGTTCATGACAGCTCCAGTCCAATGGATTAAGGAGAATCAATTGAAGCACACTCCCAAAGAGGTATCCCAAGGCATTTTCAAGACTGTAATGGAATCCACTTCAGTCAGTATACTCAGCTCTCCAAGGGTTACAGCCAAGGCAAATCAGGCGGCCAAAATTGTCATTCAGGAAGAACCACTTGCCTACATGGAAAAAGTTGGTGATGGCTATCAACCACGAAGAATGCCAAAGGGGACAGGGCCAGGGCTCGAATTAACCGTCAGGATGTCTGGTGTGGAGAAGAAGCCCGGCCATTGCTTGCTGAACTGGAGTACGAAAGTCAACACTTTGTCTGGACGAGAATCAGTCCAATTTGGGCTGGATGTCGGAAAACCTATTATCCAAACCCAACAATATGAATCAGTTGTCGAATGCTTCAATGACCGATGGTACTTTCTCACACAATTAGCATCATTTAATGCTGGTACTGAGGAGTCCGCTTTAATCTTCTGCAAAGTTCAGAAAATACAGAATGACGCTGGCTCCACACCCAAAGATTTTCCCATCAAGGTTGTCTCTGATAAAGTGTCCTATGATAACGGAGTCCTGAAAGCCAAAGGAAATGTCCGGATTCAGGAAGGAAACTTTGTTATCTATTCCGATAAGCTGGAGTTCATTCACGAACCTAAAGATACCAAAGGTCCAGCGATCCAGGCAGATAAAATGTTCCTGGAGACTCCAGAAAGCCGGATCCGCTATTCTGGAAATGTTCGATTGAGAATTAATGGAGGCCTCATTCATTCAGACGAATTGTACATCCAGCAATTGGTCGAAACTCCCAAGTTAGAAAGTGCTTTTGAGAAGAGGCTCAAGCAAACGATCATCCCCAGTTTGTCGTTTAAGGAAGTCTCGCTCCCTGATGCCATTGATTTCCTGCGTGAAATGTCTGCTCAACATAGTCCTGATGGCAAACGGGTTGAGTTTGTCATTACTCCGGAAGTTCTTAATATGGATACTGGTCTGACACTCACGTTGAGAAATATCTCATTGTTTCACATCGTACGTGTACTCACTGAAGCCTGTGGACAGGAATTTAAGCTGGATGAAGAAGCAGGAGTGGTCATCATCATGTAGTCGCTTTGGGGAGAGCGATGATTTCTGTGTCGATTCAATAGAATCCCTTCCAAATAACTGGGACCTGGCACATTAAATTACCACAAACTCCAAAGGAGAATTCCCATTGAAATCATCGCTCTCTCACAAACTCTTCCACCAGACTCTTTATGTCCTCGGTTGCCTTTTACTCGGCATCACCCTGGTCCACGCAGCACCTGATCGCACCAAGCCCAACATCATCCTGATCATGGTGGATGACATGGGCTACTCCGACATCGGTTGCTATGGTGGGGAAGTGAAGACGCCCAATTTGGACATGTTGGCCGAAGGTGGCCTGCGGTTTAAGCAATTTTACAACACTGCTAAATGCCACACAACCCGGGCCGAGTTGTTGACCGGAAACTACGCCTACTCCATCGGCGACCACGACATGAAGCACGGGGCCACCTTCGGGGAAGTGCTGCGAGGTACTGGCTACCGGACATTGATTGCCGGAAAATGGCACCAACGACCTCTCCCCACATCACGTGGTTTTGATCGCTACTACGGCTTGGCCGATGGTTGTTCGAACTTCTTTAATCCAGGTCTCGAAGCTCGTCCAGGTGAAGGACCTCCAGGACGCAAAGGCAAGAACCGAGTTCGCCGCTGGGCCATCGAAGACAAAGTCATCATGGGCTACACCAATCCCGACAAGAAGTTCTACCACACCGATGCCTTTACCAGCTATGCCATCGACCGTCTCGATGAGTACAAATCCGAGGACAAACCCTTCCTCCTCTACCTGCCTTACACCGCTCCACACTATCCCCTGCATGCCTGGCCGGAAGACATCGCCAAGTATCGCGGAAAGTACAAAGTCGGCTGGGATGTCATCCGGAAGCAACGTTTTGAACGGATGAAGAAAATGGGCATCATTGGTCCCAATCACAAACTCACTCCCCGTGCATCCAAAGCCTGGGACGATCTTACCTGTGAGCAGAAAGACGCCGAAGATCTGAAGATGGCCGTCTATTGTGCGATGATTGATCGAGTGGATCAGAACCTCGGTCGAATCTTCAACAAAGTGAAGGACCTGGGCAAATGGGACAATACCCTGATCCTATTCCTGACCGACAACGGAGCTTGCCCGGAACAACCCAACACTACCCCCGACATCCCTCCCGGTCCGGTAGAAAGTTACCGCACCATCTCCGTCGGTTGGGCCAATGCCAGCAACACCCCTTACCGTAAGTTCAAATCCACCGACTACGAAGGCGGAACCCGTACACCTTTCATTGCCTACTGGAAAGGCGTCATCCAACCCGGAATGACCAACCAGGTAGGCCACATTATCGACATCAATCCCACCTTCATGGACATCACCGGAGCCAAGTACCCAACCGAGATCGACGGCAACAAAACCAAACCCCCTGTCGGCAAGTCCCTCCTCCCCATTTTTCAAGGTGAAGAACGTTGTGGTCACAAGGAAATATACTGGCGTTTCGGAAAAGCCAAAGCCGTCCGCCAAGGCGACATCAAAGCCGTTCGCTTGGGCAATGCAGCCTGGGAACTCTACAACATCGCCAAAGACCCCACCGAGATGAACAATCTCGCCAAGAAACAGCCCGAAAAACTGGCCGAACTCACCAGCCTCTGGGAATCCTGGAACGAAGCCAACAAGGCGAGACCTGAATAACCCCTCGCATTGTAGCAGAAGATGCCAAATCTTCTGATTTCTAACCAATTGTTGGAGAAATGGAGTCTTGGATTTCTGGAGTGATGGGATTTGGTGAATAAGGTTCCAAGAACCCCTACTAAATTCTTCACAACTCCACTGAATCAGGATTTTTGGCAAACTCCACAAAACTTCCCAAACGCAATAAGAAATCTTTGCTCCAACGGGGCTTAACACGATAGCCCAGGGTGACCAACCCTGGGTCATTCACCCGACCAATCTCAAGCACTGAAAGTGCGTAACACCAATCAACAGAAACCAATTCTATTTGTTACGCCCATACAGGGCTATTTTCTACTTTTCAAGTATACCCAGGGTTCGTACCCTGACCCTTCTACACAAATCATAATCATCAGAATGCCTATTATTTTAGCATTCCAAGAAGTGGCAACACCCTGATTGAGTAAATCTATAAATCTTCGCTCGAAAACCACATTATACTGTCTTCA
>Ga0255776_10003040_pt1 | contig 18292 bp, 26 predicted proteins | sample 071ome_19_FD_179974 | JGI IMG/M metagenome (GOLD analysis project Ga0255776, IMG submission 179974) | Coastal salt marsh microbial communities from the Groves Creek Marsh, Skidaway Island, Georgia - 071413AT metaG (version 2) | ecosystem: Environmental > Aquatic > Marine > Intertidal zone >... | reverse complement strand
TAGGGCCAACAAGTAACTCTAACATCAGTTCTTCATCAACATCATTTCAAGGTGCTTGATCGTCGCCTTAGCTTCGCCTAGCTCGTGACGCAGTGAGGCTATCTCTTTTAGTAGCTGCTCTTTGTCGTCACTCAACTTGTCTAGCTTAACGCTCAAGCGTTCCACTTGCGTCCTCAATGTATCGTTAAACTCTGCTCTGTCCTCACGTTCTGCTAACGCAGCTTTGTAGCTTTGCTCTGATCTCATCTTGAGATACGTCCACAAGCCAGCAGATCCTAGTATCGCTACAACGAGCGGCATTATTGCTTCAGGATTCATTCTTTATCCGCTCCTCAATGTACAGCGATTCGTGTATTTGTCTTTGCACCAGATCAATTAAGTACAACCCGTGCATAATTAAAACTGACCCAGCAACTACCCTGCCTGCAAAAAACACAGGAGTGGTAATGCCTGTTGTGTACTCTTCCCAGAGATACAGCGTTAACACCATAATCGAAAACATAGTGTCAACTTTTAACGATCTAAGCAACGTAGGCTTATCTGTCCACACAGTGCAGTAAACAACAGCCAACGAAGCAATAGCCCAAGCGACAAGAAACGATGTTGGAACGCCTACCTGATAAAACCCAGCAGTTGTAATAAGTCCCCATATACCCATCAGCAGATGCTGTGCTGGGCCATTAGCAGACCGTAGCGCCTTCCAGAGTCCTTGTACGCCTAGAGGCTTCATCAGTCACAAGTTACCGTAGTAGTCGTGCCGTCGTCTGAAGTAGAGCAAGACACTGTGTTAGTTGTTGTAGTCGTGTTGACTAGTGGGTTATCAATGAAGTTGTTTATAGTGGCGTTGTACTGCTGCATCAGCGCCTCAACGAGATCATTGTCGCTCTGCTCAAGGGTGACAACAGAGTTCATGCCTGTGTTAGAGATGCTAACCATGCCGTCAACAAACGGTGTGTAGTCTGTAGATCCTGCTGTAACAAAGGCTTTGTACAGTGCTTGGTTGTCACTAGATTCTGCACCGACACGCGCCATGTCTACACGAGCGTTGTACTTAGCCATCGTCTTGGCAGAATCAGACTGCATCCACATCATACCCAGTGAGGTAACAGGTGAGGCTAGGATAGAAGCCCACTGCAACGCCTGAGACTGCTGAGGCTGTGGAGTAATCGTAGGTGTCTGAGTCAACGCCAGAGCCATCACAGCAGCACTAGCAGCCTGTCCGTCACCAGCAGAGGCTATCTTAGACAACGCCTCAAACTTAGCCTTAGACGCTTCTGCGGAGGCTGTAGCAGCCTGTTGTACTGCTTCGTAGTACTGGGTAGTGCTAGAGGCACAGCCAGTGAGTAATACGAGTAGTGTTAATGTGAGTGCTTTCATAATAAAATCCTACGCAATTTTGTACCTAAAAATTACAACACCTTGATAACCTATATAAGGCCCGTTATTTGGGTATCCGGGATAGCTTCCTCCGCCACCTCCGCCGTAAAAACTAGCGTTAGATCCGGCAATTTGATATTGTTTTCTGTAACCATTACCGCCTCCATGCGTACCAGATCCGGCTATTACTGTGGTACTCAAATCTCCAGCAGATGGGCCTTCGCTGCTTCCACCGCCGCCACCACCGTAACGGTTACCGTCTAACCACAAGTAACCACTACCACCATTTCCTGCATAATAGTAACTTCCACTGCCCCCACCTACGCCTCCTGTTCCACCTGCACCACCTCCGCCTCCATGCAAATCGTATGTATAAGCACCACTTACATAAGAAACTGTAGAACCGCGTGCGTTTGATTGAGGAGAACCGCTAGATCCCAAGTTGGATCCACCTCCGGCTATTGCGTTGTGAATAGAGTGGGAAGTATTGCTGCAAGTAACATATGAACTTCCTCCGTCAGATCCAGAGCTAGAAGGAGCAACAGTGCAGACAAATGTTTCTGAAATAGCCGGAGTAATTGTTGCTGTTTGAACGCCTCCGCCACCTCCACCTCTCTGATAAGACGTACTAGGAGATCCGCCAGCGCCTACCACTAAAATATCTAAAGTAGTAAATCCTGAACCTATGCCTTCTCCTGTTACAGTAAACGTACCTCCGCTAGTAAACGTATGGTAACGATAACCTCCTGAGTCTGATATAGACCCACCAGTAGCTGTTATAGCTACTTCATTAGCTGTACCGTTAAAGTCTCCCCACAGATCAATAGCCCCAGAAGCAGGAGCATTGCCTAAGCCTCTGTACTCGCTCATACTGATAGGGTTAGTCCCACCGTACTCCGTTTGTACAGCAGATAAACTCAGTGGTTTGCTAGTGGGTATAGGCATTAAGGCGCACCAAATGCAGTAACTTCATCTTTAGCAACAATAGCACCAGCCGTAGTAATCTTAAATACGTCTGTGCCGTTGTAGATAAAACGTAGGTCAGAGCCGTCTAGCGCTATCTCCCAGTCACCTATGTTTAGGTTAGGAGCAGTAACAGTCCCAGTAAACGTAGGGCTAGCAATAGGCGCATAGGTTCCAGAGATGCCGCCAGTAACACCAGTGATTGCATCTAGCTGTGTCTGGATGTTAGACGTAACGCCATCTACGTAGTTAAGCTCTGCTGTTGTAGCAGTGACACCATCAAGAATGTTTAGCTCTGCTGCCGTAGCAGTAATAGCGACACCACCAAAGGTAATGTTAGTCACAGCCACGGTAGGAATGGTAGCTGTACCTGTAAACGTAGGACTAGCCGCCGGAGCAGCAAGAGTAAACGCAGTCTGAATGTTGTCAAACTCTGTCGTAAAGTCTACACCCTTGATGATTTTACCTGAGTCACCAGTAGGCAGAGAGTCCTTAGCTCCAAAGTCTGTAGTAATGTTGTACGTGATTGCCATGTTTATTCCTCAGTGCCTTAATATGCGCTTAAACCGGATTGTTCAAATCCCACTGTCTAGTGTTTTCATTCCAAAGATAATAATTGTTATCGTTAGGCAAAGGAATTGGTGGTTGCCAAGTGCAAGTTTCTTCATCTAACGTCCAGCTTGGATATGGTTGCTGTTGGTAAAAAGCGTCTCTTTCTCTGTCATATATTCCGCCAATAACAGCATAGTTTTTTCTTAACGGAGGTTTAGCGTTTATTTCGCCAGTGTTCATGTTTCTGTGCTGTCCTGCCATTGTGTTATAAGATGTTTGAACCCACTCTCCATCTAAAGAATCAATTACATCCTGCTCTGCAACAATGACATCCATAACTATGCCGTTTTCAATTAAAGCGTAATGAGCCATAATTAACCTGCAATATACCTAAGAACAACAATTCCAGAACCTCCGGGTTTTCCTATTGTAGATACATCATTAGACCTAACACCACCGCCGCCACCTCCAGTGTTAGTAGCGCCAGCAGTATTATAATAATCCCAAGTGCCTCTACCGCCACCGCCAACTCCACCAGCAGGATCGTAAATACCCCCTCCGGGAATAGGAGCAGCACCGCCACCACCACCTGCATAAGGAATGTTGCTGCCTGTGGTTGAGTTGTAATAACCAGAACCGCCTATCCCCCATCCATAGGTTCCACCATTTCCTCCTACGCCGCCTCTTCCTCCGCCTCCGCCGCCTTGCGGATTTGTACCAGAACCACCACTGTTTCCTTGTCCTGAAGTTCCACTTATTCCTGGATAGTTATTTCCGCCGCCACCGCCGCCAGAACCTCTGCTGTGTGTTGGGTTTCCATCGTAAGTACCGCCACCACCGCCACCGTTATTACTAATAACGCCTGAAATAGAAGAGTTCCCGCCTCTAAACCCAGCGCCTCTAGGAGATCCAATGTTAGCTTCATAATTTCCAGCACCGCCACCGCCGCCTACTGAAATATATCTACTTGCTCCGGCAGACTCACCATAGGTTCCCCAGCGCATTCCTCCTGCGCCTCCACCTCCGCCGTGACGATCTCCACCACCACCGCCACCAGCAACAACTAAGTAAGTTATAGTGTTCCCACCTCCTGCAGCATTGCCTACTGAGCTAACATTAAAATAACCTGAAGATGTAAATTTGTGAACTTTATATAAAACACCGCCTGAACTATAAGTGTAAACGCTGTTTCCTCCAGTAGCAGAAATATAAGAAACGGCACTAGCTCCATAAAAATCATTTAAAGAAATAGCCCCAGACGAAGGAATTCCTGAAGCTGCTCCGTAATACTCATTAAGTCCGATAGGGTTAGAGCCGCCAAACTCGTTTTGAATATCAAGCAAACTAATTGGGCCGCTAGTTTGAAGCGCCATTACTTAACTCCTTTCAGCTCTTCAATTTCAGCTTTGAGTTCTTTAACCGCCTCAATTAAATAACCCACGAGGTTTCCGTAAGCCACCGACAGGTACTCACCAGAATCATTAACAAGCTCTGGCGCAACCTTCTGAAGCTCTTGAGCGATAACACCTGAAGATGCTTCGCCGTCTTTGGTGAAGCTAACGCCACGCATCTCGTAGACTTTAGAGCCGTCTAGCGTTTCAACGTCTGACTTTAGGCGCTCGTCTGAGTAGGCTGTGACGTTGCCTGTAACTATAAGGTTGCCGCTGGTGTCTAGACGCATACCCTCAGCGTTGCTAGTTCCAAAAATTAAAGGGCCAGAATACGGCGCTGTTGTTGAATCAAATAAATAACAAGAGCCTGTAGCATGGTCTCTATAAAGCTGTAATCCTCCTAAAGTTGTAAGATCAGTAGAGCTAAATAATTTTCCGCTATACCCAACGTTGCCGCTAGAGTCTATGCGCATACGCTCGGTGTTGTTGGTTGCAAAACCTAAGTTACCTGATAAAGCACTTATCCAGTTGGCATTAGTCCCATCTGAAAACTGAAGTGTGGTTGCGCGTCCAGCCGCTTTTGATCGCAAAGTAACTGCCGCATTATCTCCAATCGTGGTGCTTGTTCCAGACGTTTCAACGTGAAGAGGGACTAGAGGATTTGTAGTGTTGATACCAACATTCTCTGACGCATCAATCGTAATCGCAGTAGACGTAGCGTTGTCATCAATACCCGTGGAGCTGAAGTTACCCAGCGGATAGCTCATCTGTGCCGTACCAACAGATCCATCACTAGGCGTACCAATGTTTAACACATCACCCAACGCCAAGATGTAGTCAATGACATCGCTGCTAGTTAAGGCTGACGCAAAGACAATGTTAGAACCCGATACTGTGTAAGCATCTTCTGGAGCCTGAGTAACACCGTTTAACGAAACAATTAGGTTCCTAGCAGTCTCAGGGAAATACGCAGAGCCATTAACAGTCAGAGCATAAGTAGCCGTTGCGGATGTAGTAATACTATCCATCAACGAATACGCGCCTACTGAAGGCTGTTTACCTATAAATGGCATTAGTCTGCCTCCTGAATAACTAATGTACCAGCTTCTACTTGACGCAGGATTTCAGCGTAGTGACGATTAGCAGGGTCTAGTGGGACGAACAATTCATCCCCATTTACAAAAATTTTAATACTAAAGTTTATGCCATTTATATCGGATTGATACTGAGCAGACTCTATATTTAATTCATTCATTGTTATAACTCCGCGTCTGCATAATATGTAAAGTACCCGTCAGCCCCAGACCCTACACCCATTTGCACATAAATCTGACGAGTATCGCTATTGCTAACGCCTAGTTGGCCGTATCCATTAACAGTGCCTAAACCTTGTGAAGCAAAAGAACCAGTTACTGTCGGGGACGCTCTCATGTTATGCCGTCCAATAGTTTTGTAAACATATCGTCCGCTTACTCCGTTAAATGTCAGCACTGATTGGCCCGTAGCATAATACCGCTGACACAACGCAAGCTCTTCACCGTAACTACGATGCTCAAAGGGTGTGGCTACATCGCCTACTTCTAGTTGAACGCCGGTGATTTGCCAGTAGTTGTTTACGGCGTCAGCGAGATTAACCGTCTGGTTTGTTAGCGTTACTGCGTTGTCGTTATCTGCCCATCCGCTTGGAGTAGGGGTGCCGCTAAAGGTGCTTCCGCCACCAAGCCACCAAGTTACGTCTATGGTTCTATCGCTGGAGTTAGATATTGAGTAGGCAGTATCTCCGTCAATAGTGATTGTTTTGTATTCCCAAGTATCTGCGCTATCAATAGTATAAGTCTTTACTATTTTTCGTAACGGCGATGACAAGGCATTAAACAATGTGCAAACAAGGGTTCCTGTCTTATTAGACTTTACCCAAAACGATACAGTTACTTGTTTTGCGTTTGCTGTCCCGTATTGCAACTGCTGTAAGTCTTGCCCTTCAAGACGAAAACCGGCAAGAAGGACGTCGCTAGCCGCAGGAGATGCGTCAGCGGTATTGCAAGTTAGCTTACTGCTAAAGTTAAAACCGTCTGGAGCATTGGTGTCTTGGGACAATGTAAATGCCCCTAATCCATCTATTTGCGTCCTAAACCTATCTGCTATAAAAGTTTCAGACCCTACTGAAGCGCTAGTTCCACGCTGTGCAACCCGCATATCACCATTGATAATCAGGTTCCTGCGACCCTCTACTGGCCCAGAAATAGATCGTGTTTCTATCTTTGAAATAGGCATTACGCAGCCTCAACTAGTACCCAGTTAGTAGTATCTTCATCCCAGCGATATATATTTCCATCTTCAGGATAAGCAACAGGTGCTTCCCATAGACACGAAGTTTCATTTAACGTCCAGCTAGCAAAAGGCTGTGGAGGAATGAACGCGTCTCTTGTGGAGTCATAGGTAAACCCAATACCTGCGTAGTTCTTACGCAACGCATTGGTCTGATCGTCAGATGGCGTATTCGTATTTGGCTGATAGTGAACGCCACCACGGGTGTTATAGGATGTTTGAATCCACTGACCCGGCGATGAATCCACAAACGTATCAAAGAACTCAGGCTCTGCTACGATTACCTGAGTCACTACACCGTCTTGTACTTTTGCAAAATGTCCCATGTTGTCCTCTTAAACTGCGTAACGAATAATTACTATGCCGGAGCCGCCATTGCCACCAATTTCTGACGAGCTAGAACTATAAGAACCCCCGCCACCGCCTCCGGTGTTAGCTGATCCAGCAGTCTGGGTATTGCCGCCAAGAACAGTACCGCCATTGCCGCCGCCGCCTTCTCCTCCAGATGGGCTAGATGCTGGCTGTCCACCGCCTCCGCCACCTGCGCGAGTAGTTCCGTCAAGCCACGCTAATCCATCACCGCCTTGACCGCGTCCATCCGTACTGCCAGCTTCGCCAGCACCGCCACCGCCACCGCCTCTATTAGCGCCATCCTCATTATAATGACCATTGCTTCCAGCAAATCCTTGACCAGAAGTTCCAGCGCCGCCAGATGAGCTATAAGTTCCTCCGCCTCCAGAACCGCCAGAAGAACCATTCCCATTTCCACCACGACCGCCGCCTATAGCGGTTGACCCTAAAGCTGATGAGTTTGCTCCGTTTGCGTTTGATCCGCCTGCGCCAATTACTATTGAGTAAGACTGTGCTGATACCGTTGCAGTTGATGAAATATAACCACCTGCCCCACCACCGCCACTTTCGTAGCCTCCAGTGGTTTGAGTTCCTCCAGCGCCGCCACCTGCAATTACTAAATACTCAACCTCACCTGCGGTAGTAACAGTAAAAGTTCCAGATGATGTAAAAGTATGATATCTATAATTACCTGCTGTCGTTTCAGTACCGCCAGAAGCAACTACAGACCCTACTAATTGTGTTTGCCAAGCAGATTGTGCTGTGTGATAAATCTCCACCGCACCAAGGGTCGTGTTGTAACGAATATAACCGTCTTGAGGATTAGCAGGTCTTTGTGCGGTTGTGCCTACAGGCAAAGCAAAGAAGTCGCTTGCTGAAGTGTTTGCGCTGTAAGGACTAACGCTTTGGAACGTCCTAGCGATGTAGATTAAGTAACAACTATCACTCGATGATATAGACTCAGATAACGTCAAGGTCGTGCCTGATGCGGTGTACGCTGTTGTTGGCTCCTGACGAACGTTGTTAATAAACAAAGCAATGTCGTTAGCCGTAGCAACAGGGTAATCTAGCGTATAGCCAGTACCGCCATTACCTGTAATTGTTTGCTTTGCTACTGATGCAAACGTATCTGTCGGTTGTACACCAAGAAAAGGCATTATTCAGCTTCCTGTATAACTAATGTTCCAGTTTCTACTTGACGCATAATTTCTATGTAATGCCTGTTCTTAGGATCAACGGGAACAATGTAATAACCCTCGCAACACCTTAAATCAAAATTCATTATTTCGTTTGTTTCTGGGTTTCTAAAGGCAGTAACCGACTCAATATTCATTTATAACTCCGCGTTAAGTTTTCCATTTGCAAATCCAAATAGCATAGAGTCGCCATTAGATCCGTAAATAGCACCATAAGGATACCTAAGCCCAGCATTAATTCTATTTGTGTTTATATATACCCATGGAGTTAAGTTATTTCCTCCTGTTTGTGTAGGCGTTTGATACCAAAATTTATTGGCGTTACCAGCGCCATCATCACAACTTAAACTTGGGTTAGCTCGCATTGTTACTGGAAACGCTGTAACTTGCGCTGCTCTTGATCCGCTTGTGTCAGCCACGTTGTGATTCCAACCGTGAAAATCAATACTACCCATATTAAAATAATACCGTTGACACTTCGCAAGCTCATCAGCGTAAGTAGTAAAAACAAAGTCAGTAACAGAAGTTCCAGACTCCATCTTTACGCCAGTAATATCTATTGTTTCTGAAGCACCAAGAGCGCCAGTGTAAATACCTACTTGTAAACCGTTTGCCGTATTTGCAGGCAGTGACGAGAAAGTAACTGAGTGTCTAGCAAAGCTAGTTCCAACAGAGACTGTGTCAGTAGAAATAGATGTTATATAAGAAAAATCATCTTCAGCATCAGCATGAAATAATTTAACTGTTGCTGTTAATGCACTGCTAGCTTTTGCATAAAACGATACAGTTACACTGCCGCCAACCAGATGTTTTACATTTAAAGCCTCTACTCGTTGGCTTAATTCTGCGTCAGTAACTCCTGATGCTCCAGTAATTCGAGTAGCAAAAGAAAACCCATCAAGTGTAATTTCTTGGTATTGAGCCGTTACCGTTGCACCCTGTGCGTAAACAAAAAACCTGTCAGGAACATACGTTACTGAAGAGCCAACCGTCACAGCATCTGTTCCTCTTTGCCACACGCGCATACAGCCATTAATCAAAAGGTTTTCTCCAGAACCCGGAGCAGCACCTTCAGCAAGATTGTCTGCGGTAATTGTTCCAGACGGAATTGCCAAACTGTTTAGACGAGTAATCGCCATTAGGTGATCTCCATTACGCCTGCAATCACATCAATAGCACTTGCTGTGCCAGCCTGCACCTTAAGTGCGTCACCTGTTTCCAAGATGTACTTCTGACCTGCCAAGACTTCTAAGGTCGTGCCAGCCGGAATAGACACATCTTCAAGGAGCTGGTGCGTAGATGCTGCTGAAGAATCAGAAAACTGCACCTGTACTGTGACAGAGTTAGATGCTTTGTTTGTGATAGCCACACCCAAGATCACAGTTGTAGTGCTAGCCGGTGCTGTGTAAAGCGTGTCATAAGCGGCGTTGTTCACATCAGCGAGTGCCGCATTTTTAAACGTGTTAGCCATAATTTATCCTAATGCGATTGCAAGTGCCGTTGCGTCATCAACCAAAGCATAACCTACCGCTCCGTGATCTCCCCAGCCATAAGCTGTATCCCACTGACCTACTTTAACATCAGTGATGACGTTAGTTCCCATATCAATATCGTTACCGTTAGCGTCTAGCGTACCGCCTAGTTGTGGCGTTGAGTCGCCTACTAACTCTGGGTTAATGGTATTCCAGTTAGTTCCGTCGTAAATTCTTGTTGAGTTATCAGAAGTATTAAAGTACCAGTCGCCTACAGTAACAGGATCACCGTTTCCATCAACGGTAGGATTAGAAGACAAAGCACCTAGGTACGTTCCATCAATAGCTTCTTGCGCTGCCTCTGCTGCTGCTTGTGCGGCTTCTGCGGCTGTTTGTGCGTTACTCGCTGCGGTTGCAGAAGTAGATGCGGCAGATGCTGATGTTGCTGCGTTAGTCTCAGACGTAGCCGCATTGGTAGCAGAGGTTGATGCAGACGACGCACTAGCTGCTGCGTTAGTTTCTGAGGTGCTGGCGTTAGACGCAGAGGTTGCAGCGTTGGTTTCTGACGTTGCGGCATTAGACGCAGAAGTAGCTGCTGCTGAGGCGCTAGCTGCGGCGTTAGTCTCAGATGTCCCTGCTGCCGTCTCAGAGGCTGCTGCTGCGCTTGCAGAGGATGCCGCTGCTGTAGCACTGGTTCCAGCGTTCGTCTCTGACGTAGCCGCTGAGGACGCGCTAGAGGCTGCATTGGTTTCTGAGGTAGCTGCAGCAGACGCTGAAGCAGCCGCATTGGTCTCGGAAGTACCTGCGTTAGTCTCTGATGTCGCCGCATTAGTGGCTGATGTCGCCGCATTGGTAGCAGAGGTAGCCGCAGAAGATGCGCTATTAGCTGCGCTAGTTGCGTTTAGAGAAGCAACACCGGCGCTAGTAGCCGCTGCGGTTGCACTAGAAGCTGCGTTGGTTTCTGAAGTAGCGGCGTTGGATGCGCTGGTTGCTGCTGCAGATGCGTCAGCAGAAACACTAGATTCGCTAGATGCAGCGTTAGATTCACTGATAGCAGCTGCGGCTGCTGATGCTGCTGCCTCGGCTGCTTTTGTAGTGGCAGTGTTTGCGTCTTGCGCTATCTGCGAGGCATAGGCATCTGTTGATGAATCTCCTGACCCGCCATCACCCCGATAAATTGGCATAGACTGCTCCTACAAAAACAACTGAAAGAAATAAAGGGGACTCCGAAGAATCCCCTGTATTGTTACGCTTACTCGTCAGCTACGACAAGAACGAAACCTGCTTCTGGTCGGTACACTTCAACACCGTAGAGGGTGTCAGCAGTGTACAGAGTAGACAGGTACTCTTGCTTGTACTGAGTCTGTGAACGTACAGCCATTTGCTCGGCGTGGACAATAGCGTCCTTGTGGAAGAACAAGCAACCACGAGCGTCGAGAGAAGAAGCGCCGTTTTCAGCACCAGTCTCTACAACAGGGCAGTTAGAAGAAACGTATACGTCAACGCCGTACAGGTTTCCGATCAGTCCTGATTCAGTAGCTCGACCGTTTACGAAGTCAGAAGACACGTAACGGCTGATGCCCATGATGGTAGAACGAACTGCTGGCGGAATCACCAGAGCGCGATTTTCCATAGGTACATCAGCATCGTCCATCAGCTTGATGAGAGCGCGGAATACTGCATCGCTGAAGTTGTCACCAGTGGCAACAGTGTCAGCAGCGTAAGCAGCAAGGGCAGTCCCAGCGTTGCTGTAGTAGCTGTTAGAAGCAACCCAGTCAGCACCAGTAGCAGCAGGAGCCAGAGTCTTGGTTCCGTCGCCAAAGCCGGTAGCAGCGTTCATCAGGTCAGTGTCAACCTTCAGAGCCAACTGGTAACCAGCGTCTTCAGTGTAGAACTGACGCAAGCTGTTCAGAGCCTGAGTCTCAACGATGTCCTCGATAAAGCGTGAGTATTCGAAGTGACGATCAACACTGATCTGAAGCTCTGACTCAAGGTTAGCCTGAATCGTTACAGCAGCAGACTCGCCTTTAGCAGAGGCAGCACCACGGATGGGCTTAGGTACGTGAATGGTGTCACCCTTCTTACCAGTCATAGAAATCTTCTTGACCAGAGGTGACATCTTCAGGTTCTTTTGGTACGCCGCAATTACTTCATCACTCCAGATTTCGGGGATAAAGGTTCCGGCAGCTGTCTTATCGACAATTGCGTTAGCTGTAGGATATACAGCAGAGGTTTCACTAGCCATCGTAAATCTCCTTAATTAGGCTATTTGACTCGACCCTCTGCATACGCATTAAAAATTTCTTGTGATAATGCTTGGTAACGCTCTGGGTCGGTCTTCATTAACTTAATAATATCAGCACGACGATAGACTTTCTTACGTGTTCCTTCCCCTGTTCCCCTAGCGTTGCCTGTACTTGCGGTCTTCAGTTGTTGCTTACGTGCTTGCTTTTCAACTGCGGCAGTCTGTTGGGCTACCTGATTACGCTCCTTCCAGAGCGAGAACAGTTCGTTTGCTGCATCGTAATCGTACTGTTGATCCGCCTGTACAAACAGTTGAGTCCGTATCTTAGATCCTTGTACCCACTCAGCAAACTTACCGTCTTGCAAAATCTCTTGCATATCGGGATGGTTAGCCTGAAGCTGTGCCATCGTAGCTTGCTTTTTGTACTGCTGAGTGTATTCCTCAGCTTCTCGGATCTTAGGATGGTTCTCAATCGCTCGACTAACAGCAGTCTTAGGATCAGTAAAGAAGTCTATATCGTCTTCTTCTTGCTGTTGTTGAGGTGCTTGTTGCTGTGAGAGTTGTGCCTGAATGTAGTCATCAACGACCTTTCGTAGTTCACCAACTTCAGAGCTTTGTTTGCCCATCAGCTTTTCAGCTTCTTGGTGCATCTGGACAACTTCCTCTAGGGATTTGCCCTTATACTTCTCTGGTATGTTAGACTCCGGTTGAGCTACCTCTTCTTCTTCTTGAGACTCAAAGGATTCTTGTTGGTCTACTACGTCTGTTTCGTTGTTGTCTTCTTCGGGGCGCTCATCAATGAGTTGTGCTCGTGACATTATTTAAGTTCTCCGCCTAAGTGGTTATGGAGTGGATTTACGACCAGCCTTCTCGTGTTCTCGTACCCATTTCATGTGCCTTCCCGGAAAATCACCGGATGCACCCTCTAGTACGCACTGTGTTGCTGATACGACTCTTGTAGCATTCGCGCCACAACCGCACCTACTGGCTGTAACGTTACTCTCTACAAATTCTTCGAATAGGTGACCGTTGGTACACCGAAAGTCAAAAACCTTAATCATACGTCTTCAGGCTCTTGAGTTAGTTCTTCGAACGCGTTGTTTATAACATTTTCAAAGTTTATGATGTGTGTCAACACATTTAGTTGACCTTTACGAAAATACATATCGTTTACATCTTTTGTTGCTTCTACTGAGTTGATAGCAACAGCGTTCTGAGTGAGTTCTCCGATTAACTGTTTCCATCCTTCTGAACGGAAAAGGTCGAAGTAAGTGTTGTAGTATTTTTCTAGTTCTTTATCCAAGTGAGGCCTCTTCGGTTGTCTCTTTTGTTTACTAAAGTATACCCCTATTATACCATACTTTTGACCAAAAGTCAATACCTAATGGTAATATTACCGTTATTTCTTCTTTTGCCTGACGCGGTAACGGAGTGTTTAACACGCGCTGATCCGTTTGTTTGCGGAGAATAGATTTGTTAATCTCCGCATCTTTGCTGCTACTTCTTAACTTTTTTCTTTGTCTTCTTCTTAGGTGGTCTGCCTACTTGACTTCCGTATGTTCCTTTTCCTGCTGACATCATAGTTCTCCCAGTTCTTCCATCGTTAACACCCACTGCTTGGGTATGACTATCTCTGCGTCTCCTTCGGTAATTTTACCCTCTTCGACCAACATATGTGGACATATTATTATCTTGTTCTCATCGTTAACCAAGACAGCACCACAGGATACAGCAGTAGCTACTTTAGCTTGCGTAAGTTCTTCTAACTCTCGCCAGCCCACGTTTGCTCCTCCTTGAGCATCTTTCCACACAACCTTGTATATCTTTACCATTTGACTTTATCAGCCCAGTAAGCAGCAGAACATTTTCCTTTAGCAATATTTTTTGCGTGTCTAGCTTTGAACGACTTTCGTCTAGCTTTTTCTGAAGCTGATTTTGGATTTTTACCAGCACCTGATACTCCTTGTTGTCCGAACCTGATTGTTTTAACACTACCGTCTTCACACTTAGCCACAACTACATGAGACTTTGTGGGGTGATTAGGAGTCCTCTTTGGCTTGTTGTACCCGCTTACCCCTGCTCGCTCCAGCCTTGGATCCTTTTTCTTGCTCATTGATTAAAGCCTCCACCTTGGTTTCCAGCTCCGCCAATTTGTCGAACTGCGTTTTGAACGCTTGGTTGATCTGCTCTATCAGGTTGTCTAGCTCGCGTTGTGTCATTAGCATTGGATTTAGCCTCTATCTCTTTTTCCTTTAGGAGAGTTTGAGCTACCTTCATTCGACGTTCGAACTCTTTGTCGTCCTGATCGCCAGCCTGTAGGTTGCGGGTGATTGCTTCAATCTGGTCTATCTCTAGCTCTTGTGGCGCTAGCTGAGTGTCCATCATGTACTTCTGTGCTCTAGCCTGAGACTCAGCAGCTTGTGCGTTCAGTGCGTTAGTCTGGCTCTGCTGGAACTCAAGCTGTGCCTGTTGTGCAGCCATAGCCAGTTGCTGTGCCTGTGGATCAGGTTGTGCAGCTTGTTGCATTGCACCGATAAGCTCTTCTCGGTTGCTGAGGTTCATGTTGTCGATGATGCTTTGGATCAACACGGGGTACAGCGGACTGTCTTGCTTCATTGTTTGTAGCAACTGTACAAGCTGTGTTACTTCGTATTCACGAGCAATGATGCCTAGTGTAGACGAAGCGTTGAACTTGTAGTCAGCTACTGGGTAGTTCTCTGGGTCGAACTGCATATACCTGTGTGCAGCCTTGGTAACGAAAGGCAACAAGAAGGACTGCTGGAAGTTAATTAGGGTACGCTTGTGACGCTTGATGATCGCGCCTAGAGACATACTTATTCCTGCGGCAGTCGCTTCGCCATTAACTTGTCCAGCAATACCAGCGCTATCAACAGCTCCTGTTGCTTGCTGTACCATCTGCTGTAGGCTTGCAGCTTGTGCAAAAGTAATTTGCCCGACTTGCCCAAAGTTGAACGGTTGTAAGACTTCACGGGGATCACCATTCGTCAGTATCATTTTACCCGGACGCACTTCAGGCTTACTGCCTCGCGGCAGTCGGGTTGCGTCTATGGCAAGCATTGGGTGGATAGTAAGGGACAGTGCGTCAATACGTGCACGTAGCTCAGTATCCAGTGCTTTCTGAGAGTTGTAGCCTTTCTCACAGACTCCTCGTCCCCAGAAACGTCCCGGAACTACATCCCAAGGGAACGCAACAACAGGACGATCTTGCATCATGTACGGGTTAGGCTCTGCCTTGAGGAGTACACCCCCGTTAGCAATAACAACAATAGCCTCAACGTACATTGAGTCTGATTCTACTTCTTCTTCAGTAGCGTCTTCTAACAACATCTTAGGCACTAGACCGTAGTACTTCGTTAGGCGTACCTTATCGTCGTTGTAAACGGTAAGGTCTTGGTCTGGCTCTAGGTCAGTGTCGGGAGCGGCGCTGGCTACGTATACGTCGCGATATACGCCTTGCTCCTGAAGAATCTCTACGTGGTGACGGCTAACGAACTCATCCACGGCAACACCCATAGCGTCCTCTACAGACGTTGCTACAGGGTCGATCAGAAAGTTCTGAGGCAACACGGGCTTGAGCTTGACAACAACACGGTCAGTGACATTAACGCCTACGGCTTGCAACTGTCCGTCCATGATAGGCTGGGTTGCTGGAGCCATCTCTTTTATTTCTTCGATGACGATTTCACCAACACCCGTACCGAACACAGCAGCGTTAATCAGACACTCAGCAACAGCCTTACGTACCTTGCACTGTTCGAAGTCTTCTGTTAACTTATTACGTAAATATTGCACATCCTGCTTCTGAGGATCATTCATGTCGTCAGCGATGTCGAACCACTTACCACGACCAAACGTGGCTTCTTCTAGTTCTGCTACGCTAGATTCGACAGCTTGCTGAAGTGCAGGAGAAATAATCCGACTACGCTCAGAGGAGCGCTCACGGTCAGCAGGATCCCATATGCCGCGCCACAATCTGTAGTATTCGTCAAATGATTGTTCATAGTTGCTTTCGTAGTAATCCCGCCAGTCTTCGCATTTGTTTATAACCCAACCTTCTATGGTCTCTCCCATCATCAGTGGGTCTGGACTATATAATTCACTCACCTTAGTACCCCGCTACAATATCTAAAATTTCAGGCTCTTCGAACTCTAGTTCTGCTATCCCATACGGGACATTAGCAAGCTGATCTATGTACGCTAACGCATCAACTAAGTCGTCGTGCGTCAACGGATCAGGGAATTGAAACAACTGATCTAGGAACCTTGCGTTCCAGTCACCTTTGTTCATGCTCACAATTCCGTTCTCAAAGCGCCCTTGCAGCGCCCACATGACCCTATCGGTTTTCTTCTTGTTACCGTGGGTAAGCTCTTCTACTCTGAAGAACTGTGCGTACTTCTTTTGCAAGTCCATAAGCGGCGACATAACCGCTTGCTTTGCAATTCCTCTTTCAATGCCAACAGACACAGGACGATAGTCACGAACGGCTTGAAAGATTTTAATGGCTGTCTCGTCCAGAGACCATCTTCCGTGTATAATGTTATCAATGTACCAATCACCGTTGTCACCTACCTTGACGATAGCCATCGCTGTTTCGTCTAGCTTAGTGTTTTTCGTGCGTTTCTTCCCTACTTCCTCAAAGCCAGCCAAGTCGATTGCGATGTAGTAATCACCGAACTCCGGCTCCTCACCGTACTTAATCCAGTCTTCCTTGAACATCTCGGAACCTGTGGCTTCGAACGATGCCATGAACTCTTGGCGGAACGCATAACTCGACATCGACTTCTTAGCAACATCAATCTCGCTCGGATCAAGTAGAGGGTTATCGTAAGACGTAAAATGCCAGCCCTTATACGTTTCATCATCAGCCATCTCCGCGTACTTGTACAACTCGTAGAAGTGGTTACGACCCATAGGCGTACCTATGAACAGTGCGTGACCCTTCTGGTCTGCTAGGGCTGGACGCAAGATTTGTTCCCATACATCGGGCTTCATGTCTGCGTACTCATCCATAACAAGAAACTTCAAGGACACACCACGCATAGTCTCTGGCCTATCGGCTCCCTTTAGACTAATTGTAGCCCCGTTGACCAGCTTGATCTGCAGGTTGTTAATGTGCGAACCTGAGATGACAGGGTGTCCTAGCTCTAGCAGAGTCTGCCACATGATGTCACGGGCTTGTCCCTGCGTAGGCGCAACGTAAAAAACATGACCACGTTCGGCTTGTAAGGCATTGATAATGAGCAGCCACGCAGCGAGTCGTGACTTTCCTGTTCGTCTTCCGGCAGCGACTACTTTAAAACGAGTCGGATCATTGTACACTTCCTGCTGCCAAGGAAGCAGTTCAACGTTAAGATCCATTAAAGTTAGTGAATACCGCTGGTGCTTCTAACAGATCAAAGGTTACTACAAACTCCATGTCACCTGCAGCCGTTGTGTACGCCTTGATAGAGTCTCCCGGTTGCAACACAAATACTGCGTCTGAAAGCAAGATGTACTCCTTGGCTGACACGTTACCGCCACCGAGGATGTCTACACGAGTAGAGTCTGCTTTATCGACGTAGAGACCAGCACCGTTTGTAGATCCACCTAGATTACTCACAAAGAGCATATTCCAGTGACCCACGTAACCGCTAGGGATGGTAACGATTGTTGCTACATCTGTTGTGGTTACGTTAGCGTTCTTTGTGTATAACATCAGTACGTCCAGATAACAGGTGAACTTGCTCGGATGTCTAAGTGAATAAACGAAGGATCAACGCCGATGCCTGTGAATCCTAACGCCAGTGCTTCCTTTACTAATCTAAACCGCTTGTTACTGCTAACAACTCGTATGTCTGCTGCGATACCTTGCGCGTGAGTACCGGGAATGTCCTTTGCAGCCTCTATTGGGTGGCTAGGATCACGGTATCCACTGGTTACAACGAAAGGAAACCCGCAGTTGTGCCTCAGTTGGTCTAGTTTCTCTAGAAACTCAGGTTTCATCTCGTTGTTTCCGGTGTGTTGACAGTTGAACTCTTCTAACTCAAAGTATCTCACCGGAATCTCCGTCTATAGTACTGCCACTGGTAACTTCTGTCTGTCCTACGCCTGTTATGTTGATCTGAATGGCGTTACGACCACCATCTTTTATCACATCCTTCTCAAAAGCACCTACTGGCAGTATTCTGTCCATTATCAGCTTCCATGCTGCTGCTTGATTCTTGTGGTCATCGTTTGTAGCAGCATCAAATATAGTCTGTAGGACTAATTCTGACTTAGGTGAGGCTAACATCCTAGCCTTGTACTCATTAATTATAGAGGCATCACCCTTGGGTCTACCTACTTGGCCTCTGTTACCCTTCTTTTTGGTAGCTACTTCTGACTTCTTAGGGCGGCCTCTGGATCTTCTAGTGGCT
>Ga0255776_10003039_pt1 | contig 18292 bp, 9 predicted proteins | sample 071ome_19_FD_179974 | JGI IMG/M metagenome (GOLD analysis project Ga0255776, IMG submission 179974) | Coastal salt marsh microbial communities from the Groves Creek Marsh, Skidaway Island, Georgia - 071413AT metaG (version 2) | ecosystem: Environmental > Aquatic > Marine > Intertidal zone > Salt... | reverse complement strand
GAAGTCTTTGGAGAAATTCAACCGGACTTCACTTTGGGAGAATGGGCAGGCTTAGATGAAATCACTTACGATGACATTATCGACAAGCGTGATGAGTAATATGGGTCGCCAGCCTCCGAAAAAAAGCCATTGCTGTAATAGAAACATGTCTCGCCTTTACGCTAAGGTCAAACTTGTCGAAAGTGGAAACGCTACAATGAAGGCAATTGGTTGGATATGTTGGGAACATTTAGATGTAGTCATTGATAAATGAGATGATGCCGATTGGGTAAATTGAGGAAGTGAATACTAATACTTCTCAGCCCTTTTCCTGAGATAGCGAGAGAAACGGCCACCTGTGCTTTTTGCTACAGTCTTGGCCTTTCTCTTGCGCTGACCTTTGAAACCGAGTTGGCCGTGAAACCTAACATAGTCGCAGAAAGGACACTGGTGCAGAACTGCCTTTTCGCCGCTGATGTAATTACCAGCGATGCTAAGAGGCAAAGCGATTCGACTACAGTTCTCGCATTTCTGCTTGAGATGCTCGATGAATCTACCCACGATTAGACCTCGTTAATCAAACCCCTATCGCATTAACTGCTAAGTTAAAAGAAACTACAATGTCACTTGCCACTCCGTCACTTACAGTGCAACTGATTTCATAGACTGCATCATTAGGCGGGTCAAGGGCACTTGCAGGTATGTTACAATTCAAGACAAGCGTATTGTATGTAGCGGTATTAGTAGTGCCTGTTGAGTTAACTGAAAAGGCGTTATTCAAATCAGTTAATTCAGATACCGACCAACTGTATGTATAACTACCACTACCACCACTTGCTGTGACTGATGCGGTGATGGCACCTGATGCAGTTTGCACTGTACCTGAGCCAGCGGGCTGTATTTCGTCATGTACTTCGGTGTAGCCCCCGTCTAAAGATGCAGCAAAAGGATTTGAAGAGCCTTGTTCAGCACACCCAGTCAATACAATATACATATCAACCAACTACCATCCAATTGTTAGAGCCAATGGCGATACAAGTCGCAGCATTGTATGTACCTAAAGTAAAGTCTGACGCTGCACCATTGATATTATTTCCATTACGACCAATAGTAATATCTCCGCCTGTTGTATTTAGAATAGCATAATGTTCACCAGCAGTTGAAGTTGAAGGTAATGTTATATTTCCTGCACAAATGTTGTATCTACCAGCATGGTCGGCTTCTGTTAAAGTAGTGCCTCCCGATACCGATACAGTAAGTAATCTTGTGTTTCTAAATGTACCACCTGTTTTCATATCAAGAGTTGCAGAAGGAGAAGCGTTAGCAATACCTATTGCATCAGCAGAAGCATCCACAAAAAACATATTGGCTTCATTATCACTTTCTATTCTTGTATCAATATAATTTGCACCAATTTCATTTATTACGATACCATCTATTCTGCTTATTTTCATCATTTCTATTTCAACACTGTTAGAAAGAGATTGGAAAATTAAATCAGCATCGGCACTTGCCGAAGTTGTATCTCTAATTACGGAAGTAATTCTATTGTAGTCTTTATCTCCTGCGGCATTATCTTTTCCTCTAAATCTAATTGAACCTATTTCATCACTTGCCGCAGGTGAAGCCGAATTTCTATACAATACTAAATCGGGTGCTTCGGTAGCCCCGTCGTCTGTTGATTCTATTATTACTGCATCTCCCGCACCACTTGTTTCAACATGAAGTGGTGCATCGGGAGAAGTAGTTCCAATGCCGACTTTACCATCCATTGTCATTTTGTGGTCTGTTCCGTCTTTGTCGGAATAAACATGGAAAACAGAAGCAGTAGTTCCAACTCGATTAATTCTAAAATTACCATCAACTGCTGATTGAGAATCTCTAAAGATTCTAAGTATTTGGTCGGTTCCTGTTGCGGTGCAAACAGGACTTATATCAAATGTAATAGGTTCAGATGCAGTATTATTAATTGCTTTGAATCTTGTTTGTGAATCAACTACCGAAGTTAATTCAGTATGTCCTGTTTGCCCTGTTTCTTGCACTTTTATTGTAGGATTGCTCGCCCCTTGAACATGTAGTTCACTTGTAGGGCTATTTGTTCCTATTCCTACTCTATTGTTTGAAGCATTAACATGAAGTGTATTAGTATCAACTGTTAAGTCCTTACCTGCTGCAATCGTCACATCTCCTGTTAAATCTAAAGTTGCTTCTGCTTCAACTGCGGCAACAGCATCTGCATCAGCGTAAGCAGTAGCCCCTGTCGCCACACCTGTTAATTTACTTCGCTCGGCAGTTGTCATCATTACATTTGAAGCACCGTCAGCCAAATCATCAGCATCCAAAACTACTGCACCTGTAGCAGCATTTACGCTTTGTACAGGCGCACCAGCAGAATCAATGAATGCCGAATCATTGTTAAGTTCACTTATGTTGTCACTTGCTCGCATAACTGCGTTAGTGCCAATTTTAGGCCGATTAGATGCACCACTGTCTAACCATAGAGTGTTAGCAGCAACTCCACCGGGATTTGCACCTACAGGGTCTAATTCAAGTCCTGTTGGGTCAATTAGCCCTGTGACAGTTAATTTACCATTAATAGTCAATTCATTAGATGCACTATCCCAAGATAAATCAGAATCGCTGGTAAAACCACCTGAACCGTCAGAGAGTTGAACCAACCCTGATGCGCCCGATGAAGGAGTAGAAACTACTGTGGTAGAACCTAAGTGCAACTGTTTCCAATCTGCGCCGTCATAGATAAATTTACCAAAACTACCTACTGGTATGTTTACATTTATTGGAGTAGTACTGTGTCCACCTACAGTGGAATCAAAGTAAAGAGTGTGCGCTCCGCTTGAGTGATGTATTTCCACAGTATGACCTACGGGATAATTACCTACTGGATTGATTGTACGATTAGTGTCGGTTGTTATAATCCATACATTACCTTCGTTAAACTCAAATGTAATATTACCCGTAGTAGTCTGTACTTCTAATCTATCAGGTCCCAATATGTGAGTATTTGTAGCAGGCGTAGTGTTGAGATTACGAGGAGTCGCTGCATAAATTACAGCGTGTTTATTCCCCGCTACATCTTCCATATGACTCATCCAAATTGAACCAAAGGTACTACCGCCAAAGTCACCGTCTTCGGGTGATGGGAAGAAGCCATCAGGGTCGGTCACTATATTAGTAGCGTCTACATTTCCTATCGAACCCTTTGTCATAGGAGTCAAATAGACAGGAGATTGCCTAATGAATGCTCTTCTGTCATTTATTGTAGGAGTGGTGCTAAGAGAACTGGTGACGCTACCTGCTCCTCCAGTCATTGTATATCTCAAGACTGCTAATACAGTAGTTTGATGATTCAAATCAGTATTACCAGTTATACTTGGGTTAGATAAGAATCGGTTAGGAATCAAAGGAGTACCACTTGATGGTGCAGCAGGAGTACCCATCTCGTACATGAGATGCGCTTCGGGCGTATTCCTACCTACAAGATATACTACGACAAATACATCGCTATTAGAAGCAGGTACGCTTGGTAAATCACCGCTATGGTTAGCACCTGCACCTGTAGTCCCTAAAACAAATGTTTCATGATTGCCGGGTCCGTTAGCGAATTTGTACAATACTCCGTCTAATACACAATAGCCACCGTATACTTTCAGTTCACCCTGAGTAGCAGTCGTTTCTATGAAACCGGGAGTGTTAGCGATTATGCTATTTCTAAGAGAATCTCCCTTCGCTCCGTCACCGAGTCTAAGTATACCATTACCGTGTAATCCTTCGTAAAGATTAGTTAGGCTCGGACTGGTAAGTCCATCACCATCTCTCAAACCTTGAGAGTCATTTGTCATTCCACTTGCGCTTGTATGCCCTGCTTTCGGATTGGTCATGCTGTCACCTCTATTATTGCTGAAAATTCTATTTCATTATTGCTATTCTTTTGGATAGCGTTGTAAGTATATCTCATAAAATCTGTAGTATCGGTAGAATCTGCCGGATTCTTATAGCGAATAACTACTTCCCTCAGAGGGCGGGTGAAGGTAGTATCTAATGCCAGTTTCGCTTGTACAATGAGAGTATTATCATCTACTACTCTAACATTAGGAGTCACCACTACGGCTGGATTTCCTATACCTCCGTCTTGCTGAGTAGCAATAGTTCCGTCAAATCCAAAGACAACTTCGTTTATCCTGTCTTTGAGAGTGTCAATCAAAAATCTTGTTCCTTCGTCTAATAGTGGCAAATCATCCCCTCCTCGTGTTCAAATAATTACTGTGTATCGTACCTATCTTCAAGCGACTATTCCTTGATTCAGGATTGGTCTGTGTAGATAGTATGAATATTTCTTCGTTATCAGCGATTGGATGTACACTCGCAGATTTGATTACCACCGTAGTTGCACCTACTCCGGCTAAGTTAATGTGACCTAACTTATTACCATTCGCAGTGTAAACAGCCTGATTATCAGTGGTAAATACGCTGGTAGCATTCACTCCATCAACTGTGAATGAAGAAGTACCAATTGCATATCCGCCAGCGTTATTGATTAGTACACCTGTGCTTTCAAAGAATATATCTCCGTGTATGGAATTGCGCCTGTTCATACCAAGAGTGTATCCTACTCCACGGTTCATATCTACTCTTTCAGATATTTGCCAAGTCACTTTGAATTTGAAGCCAAAAGATGTAGAGAACTCTTCTGTTGAGAACTGTCTATTTCTTTCTTGATTAGCCTCTAAATTACCACTGATGTCTATTTCTTGGAAACGCTGTAATACATCTTCTAATGTCACATCTACAGAGTTGACATGAAGTTCACTCATTCTTGTATCTAAGTCAAACTTGGTTCCCAGTACCATGTATCTTTCGTTATCAGTTCTTGATTGGTAAGATACCATGTCGCCCGGATGCATATGTGTAGCAGACAGGACATCTACTAACTTACGAGAGCCTGTAGCGTTTTTTGCCATCTTTAGCATACGCTGACCTATCAACTTAGCACTGGCTTTGGTAACTGCTGTAGGAGCATGTATGCCACCCGGTACTTCGTTTATGCCGTTTTCTTGTCTACCAAAGTCATCTACTTGTACTGTATTTTGATGATTGTTGGCTCTTGCTTTTCCTCTGACGACTACTCTGTTAGGAGTGGTTTCGTTATTGTCATCAACAGTACCTCCTACTACTCTGTTCTCAGTCAACAGATATTCTCTTTCTATTCTATTCTGAGGGAAATAGCAGACATTCCCATACCTGTCACCACGAGGGCTATAGCCATCGTGCTTTGCGAGGTATCTGAGTGCGCTGAATGCCTCGACACCATAGAAGTCTTGAGCAAGGAAAGTAGAACTTGGTAGCCTCGCTCTCACTCCGTTGATTGATGAAGTGTTTGCTTTTGCTACTCTAACTGCCAAGTCAGAAGTTCGCAAGCCCACGCCCACTTTCTGAGCAAAACGGATGGTTTTATTGGTGAAGCCAATGTTGGCTAATTCTTGCCCTTTCAGATTCTCAACCAAATACCTCGTACCTTTGTTAGCGTCTTTTATCTGAGATACCACTAACGCTTGGTCGTTGTTTTCAGCACCTACTAACAGTGCAGGTAGTGTACTGGAAGTGCTTACTTTGTCTTTGTCGAAGTAAACTGCGCCCTCGTATCGAATGCTATCTGTAGGGTTGTGAAGCAAACGGACAGTATCCTCTTCCTCAATCAACTTGTACTTTCTCTCAGCGGTAGGAACGAAATCTGTAGCAGTAGGTTTGTTGACAGCGAATCCTGCTTTGACTCGTGTGTACTCACCATGTCTGACAGCGTTATCTACGAAGCGTGGTTTACGCACGACCTTCATAACAGAATCTTGGTCAGCGTCAAAGCGACCAGTAACTGTGTTCTTACCTACTGCCATTACTCCCAACCACCTTGTCTAACTTTCTGAGCCTCTTCCCATAAATCTGCATCAAGCCAAGGGTAAGTCTTGACATTTTCTTTATCACCTTGGTAATCAGGGGGCTGGAAATTAGCCATAGTTTCGTGAGCAATTCTGTACTGATTGAAAGGAACGGGATTACCGCTTTTTTTCTCTCTTAATGCATTAAGTGCAGCGTGTCTCATTTCAGGTGTGTTATCGAGTGCTTCGTGTATACCTTCGTGTCGAAGTGTATTGGCGATACTATTGACTAAGTGCTCATCATACTTTTTGTCGTAATGTTTCCAATAACTGTTAGGTACACCACTGGATTCAGGGTATTCAGGTAATTGGAACTCCCCGCCCGACATACTCTTAACCTCATAAGGCCATTTAGAGTGACCAAGATTTATTTGCATTTCAGAAGGGTGGGCTTCAATATCAGACTGCCATTCGGCAAGCCCCCAGTCCGGTCTATTAGGGAGTGAAGCAGGGACCCAACCTGCTTCCATTGTCCTACCTCTTATTTTAGGCTCAAAGTGAAATTTTGCCTTTAACACCAACCAAGCCTCATTCATCGGTGTCATGCTATCACTCTCCCCTGTAAGGTTCTGCTAAATGCGCCCCTTGTTCTAACATCATCTGATTAGCGTCTTCCCAATCTATTTCATCATGTGTGTTGGGGTCAAAGGGCTTTACATCGTGATTACGGTCTAACCATTCACCTGCCTCTTTGAGTTGAGGAACGGTATATCTTTTGTGTACATCTTCATCTCTTTTGAAGACATGATATGGTTTAATCAAATAAGGCTGTGCTGAATCACCAAAATGCATATCAGTATCATACCCAAGAAAAGGAACCCATTGACCTGCTCGTGGCTCACCTTCTTCATACTCAGTCTGTCCAGTTTCAAAATTGTATGCCGAGCCTCCGCCACTTCGTTGATAAAATGGTATTTTCCTTTCTCCTTTTGAAGACTTTATCGTGACTATGCCAAAAGGCTCTTGGCTGGAACTGTAGCCTAAGAAGTCAAACTTATGTGACTGAGATTGCTTTAGCACCATCCAAGCCGCATCCATCGGTGTCATACGCCTCACTCCCCACTATGGTCACCTATAACAAGATACTTCGGGTCAATGTTGTTAAGGTTGAACTTACCTTCTCCAAAATGCTCTCGTCCTACTGTTGAGGAGAAGGGAAGAGATTGACCCCTTATTCCAATAACACTGGGCTGATGTCTACTTAAATCAAAATTGACTCTCGCCTCAACACCAGCAGGTCCATCATCTGCGTATAACTTAGATTGTTTGTAATTATCAGCGACATATACACCTTGACCGTAAATAGGCTCATTAACTGATTGACGAAGCCCTTCTCTTCGGATGCTCGGTAAATACTGTGCACTTGTTCCATGATAATGAGTCACAGGACCATAAGGACTTGGTAAATCGGGGTGAAACTCGCCAAGCGTAGTCTGACGCTTTAACAATGTCCAAGCCTCATCCATCGGTGTCATGCGCTTCACTCCCTACTGTCTAAAAACTGGTACTGGTAAATTTCCATATCCTAAATCTCTCAACGCTTGCATACGATGTCTTCCATCATGCCCCACAGGGCTGTCAGTAAACTCATAATCTGCTCTTGGCATCACAAAACGCATATTTTCACCTTGTATTGCTCTTTGCATGAGGTTTTTGTAGTAATCGTCATCAACCATTTCATCTGTTCCTGTTTCTTGTAAGAATTGATTTGGAGTCATGTTGGTTATTTCTGCAATATCTTCTAAATCCCTTTCATGTGGTATTTCTCTTTGAGAAGAATCAAATGTTTTACCTTCTTTCATCCAAACGCCCGGTAAGCCCCCATGTAAGTTTTTATCTTGCGACCAATTTTCATTTTCTCCTTGAGTGACAAATTGTATTCCGGGTATACCTGTATCGTAAACAGGCATTTTCAAAACCGCCCAAGCCTTCTCCATCGGTGTCATACGCCTCACTCCCCACTATGGTCACCCGTATTATAAGATGCATCCTCTTTACTACCCTTCGGGTGTAGGGTTTGACTGAATCTCGGTTGCACTTCGTAATCGCCTTCATCGTCATCTACTGACTTTCTACTTGCATCTGCTCTGAAATGCTCAAGTGTATTCTCAGACATGACTACTCTCGCTACAGGTGAGCGTATGTCACTCTTATCATAGCCTGTGACATCTACACCCTGAATCTTAGGACCTTGGCTATCAGGTACTGTGATACTTGATGTCGGAACAATGTTGTAAACAGGAGCATAAGGTGGACTGCTTGGAGTTCCTGTGCGAGCAGATGGTGCATCGCTGGTGAACATACCGTACTTACCGCCAGCAGTTGCTCTGTAAAAGTTAGCATTCTCTTGAGGACTGCTTCCCTTCAAAGCAACATAAGGTCTGAACATTTGACTGTGCTTGTAATCTAATCCATAAGCAGGTCTGTACAAGAACTGTATAGTGCTATCTGTATAGTTGATATTTTCAAGGATTGGGTCGTGGTTAGCATCTTGGTATGGGTTAGATGACGAAGATACGCCTGTCTTACCCCATCCCTTTACATCTAAAATTCCAGCGTGTTTACTCCACTCCATGACATATGTTCCACCAAGAGGCCACATTGCATGAGCGTTAGAATGCTTGACGATACCAGTGACAGGTTGTGCACTCCAATTTAATGCAGTCATATCTAAGTCTTTGAGAGTTCGACTACCGACATTGTAAGCCCCTCTGATGTTAGTCCTCTGACCTACTTCTCTGTCAGTGTGTAGGCTCGCAGCCTCTGTTGACAGAACTACATACTCACGAGATACACCGTCATTCAATTCAGCAAGCGTGTCTACATCTAACCCAAGTCTTACATCGTTTCTCGACACTGGCTCTGCACCACGGTCATCTGCGTTAACGGTTTCAGTAGCCTCACCTACTTGTGCACTTGGCTTGAGCAATCCATCATCAGAGTTCAAATCAACTCTGTCACTGATACCTCTTTCGATTTCTCCAGCCTGAGCAGCGTCATTACTTGGCCTAATCAGTCCTTGTCCGAATATTGGCTCGGCAGTGCTATGAGACAATACTAATCCTGTAGCATCGTGGTTTTCACTAACTGCCATCAGTAGACTTTCGTTGAATACAGTAGGCCATCTAACACCTCTACCATCTCCACGGTCACCTACTCTTAGTGCACTGGCTGGATTAAACCAGTCTGCTGTTCCCATGTTAGTGCCATCGTTGTTATCTGAGTTATCACTACCGCTATATCTGTCATTACCGTCACCGCCAAACAGATTGTGAGCAGCGGGTCTGTGCGTCACATTCGTATCTTTGTAAGCGTCTTCGGGGTCCCATGATGGGCGCAGTCCGAATCCTCTTACAGGGAAACGCCTGACATCTTCACCACGAGTGTTGCCCCACCAATCTACCATGTAGAATCTGTGAGCATTTGCCAACTCTTCAATACCTTGTCCAGCCTCATCGTTAGGGAACATTCGGGTAGTAGTAGACGCATTTCTTAGAGTTCTAACAGGGCAACCGAATGGCCCTGTCATTCTTCTTCCATCGCTATACCTGACTTGTCTACCGATTTGGTCTTGCCCGATTAGACTTGAAACTTGAGTTAGCCTCTCAAGTATACCTACATACATTGCATCGAAGTCTTGGTCACTTTGACCACTATCCGAACCCACATAATCCCAACCGTTTGTCTTAGAATCTTGCTGGATTAGAGGGCCGTGATAATATCCAAGCATGGCGTTGCTATTTGCTACCTCTAACCATCCACGGACATAAGGTGACCAGCGTGGTCTGTTGTACAACTGGCGAACTCCCATACGATAACCGAAGCATCTGTTTCTGTCATTTGGCAAAGTTAGAGTAGCGACTCCAGTAGAGTCTTGATATGTTTCGCAGTCCATTCCAAATGTATCGCTACCCCAACCAATCAGAGAATGACCATACGATTCTAATCTACTTACTCCGCCTCCACCGTGAGAGCCACCCGGCCAAAAGCCGAAGAAGTTGTATTTGTTTGAGCCTACTGTACCACCTTGGTTAGACAAGTTTGCATCTGCATCTATCTGCGTAGCAGTATACACTGTACCGTCAGTCGATAATCCAGCACTGCCCGGTGGACTTACCCACTTCATAGCAAGTGCGAATGGACCTTTACTTGCTACATAATTAAAGTCCTGATAGTGGATTGTCTCAAAGTGCTCAGGAATGTGGTTGTATCCTTTTTGGTCTACAGGAGTATCAGCAGTTCCTGCCTTAGTATAGAAAGCCCTACTGCTATCGTCACTGTACCAAGTAAACGGTCTGCCCAAATTAGGATGCCACATACAAAGGAATGAGTCTGCTGGATTTAGAGAGTTGGTATCTCTGCTTCCAGTTTGCAATTGACCCAAGTGCCTTGTCAAGACGCTGGTTTGTAAATCAGTATACAGTGTATCAGATTTAGCATTGTCATAAGGTCGGCTAAGTCTGATTATGTCGCCAGTCGCTATGTTAGCCCAAAACGCTGCATTCGCTGTCACGCCTTCAAAGGTATCGCTTTCGCCCAAATTAGCATGAGCAAGTGTACCAGTTCTGTTGCTGTAAGTCGCCGTGTACCTTACTCCGTTCTTTGTGAACTCTAACACTTCACCGTAGTAAGGTACTACTGGGAAAAGGTCATTGTTATCTACGGTGATTGTAGAAGAGCCGTTATCACTGATTACTACGCAGTTTGGATTCAGACTCCTTAACCTCTTATGAGGCTCGTATATATCTAAGAATGAAGTAGGGTATCCAGCAAGCGTCAACTGAGCACCTACGCATCCGTAGTTTGCTCTACAGAACTCGTAGTAATTATCAGGCTTGTGCCACTCAAGGTGTTTGAATTTATTAGCACCGGATGCAGACGCACCGTCTTTGTGTAAGATACCCCACCAAGGGATATTCAGTGTTCTGCCCGGAGTAGAACTCTTGAACATATTTGGTCTGTAAGGAAGACTTCTTCTTGTAAATGAAGGGCTATAACTTTCTTGTACACCTAATGGGTTGTAAAGAGCCAACGGTGGTAGGTTGGTAAATTGACTACCAGCATCAGGCTCTATGTCAAGTATAATTTCGTTTAGTATTACTTCACAACCTCTTACATCTGCCATAGTAGCCTCTGCTAATATGAGAGCGTATCCGCCTCTTGTCGATACATTCTTTTCTATTGCAATCACGGTATTGACCTGTTGTCCCGTAAGTTCTACCACCGAGCCATCAGGTACATCTGTAGCAGGACCATTAGCATGGAATCCTTTCAGTTGTTGCTTGAATACATTCGGCTGTATGATAATCTGATAAGCACCTACTTCTAACGGGTCAGGGAAATGGTTGTTGAAGGTATAAGTCGCTGCTGCCTCTAACACAAGCGTATGACCACCTGATGCATTTACATCTCCGGCGTTAGTTCCTACAGACGCTGCTATCCCATAACCTTCGTATTTGAGTTTGGTTTCTGTTAGAAGAGTAAACGCTCCGCCATGAATGTCACTTGGGCTGAATGCTGCCGATGGAGTAGAGAACCAAATCAATGGGTCACGACCAAACCCTTGGTCGTTGAGTGTATTAGTTCCACCAGTTCTTGCAGTTTCTAATGTACCTACTAAAGAGTCTTCGATAGGGCTGTGACTTGAACTCTTACAAGACCTGTTCAAATCATACAATCTCTGATAGGCAGGGTGAGCATAGTGCCCCGGCATCAATGCCATAGTAGGTGTGACATAGTGATGACCCATTCTTGGAACAGGCATAGGTGTCATCTTAGGAGAAGTTATACTTTCGTGAGGCACTGATGGCTTTGCCATCGCTCCTGTAGATGCTGGTAAATTACTGTACATATCAAACCAATCAATCTTCTGCATATCAGGACTGGCACCACTGTATTCACTATGGTCACGCAATCTCCTTGCTGCAAACATACGAGTGCTACCCGCAGGCATGTAATAACTTGGAACTACTTTTAATCCACTCTTTCCACTGATGAAAGACTTGAAGTCAGGAGATACTACTACTCCTGTAAATTTGTTTGTACCAGTTCCTGTATAAGATGCCAGTACACCTTTGTTAGTAGTAGGGTCGTATACTCTGAGGAAATAGCGACCGCCGCTTTGCTCACTCGCATCTGCCCAAGTAGCAGACTCCGGTGTAGTGGTGACATCAATTTCGTTGTTCGCCTCATCATAAGCACTGAATGATAACTCATCTACATCATAACGATGAGTCATACTTACACCCATGCGTGTGACATGGAAGAACAGGCTTCTGTCGTGAGGCTCGTAAGCAGACTTCAAAGGAGCGTTGTCTGTATGGTCTGACCATCCTTCGTTAGTAGAAGCAGGGAACTTCAATCGAGAGTTACTTGTATCAGTAGATATGTCAATAGCATCTTGACTTAGGTGCTCCCAACCGTTATTTTCCCAAGTAGGCCAAAGCCTTGGTCCTGCATATTCGTTTTCAAACATTTGACGAATGTTAGTAATATTCTGTGCAGGGTGCTGTAATCCACCTGAGCCAAATGTTTCATTTTGATAAGCCTGTATTCTATCGAATCCTGACCTAACCACTATGTTGCCGGGTATTTCGTCAGGGTTAGGTAGTCTTATTTTCAAGTTAGGACTTACTCCTGCTCCGGCTAATGCAGGTGCTAATCCTTCTACTTCTCTGTCGCTTATGTGACGGAAGTCCATGATTACAGTTCCCAAAGGAGAGCCGCCTGACAGCCTGTGCTCTTGACCAGTATCGTCTACGACTTGTACGCTTTCAAATTGAATGTGCTCATTCGGAATCAGAAGAGCGTTTCTGATTTCCAAAGGATGCTTATTTGCTAACTGAGGATGACCTAATTCTTGAGCCTGTATAACAGGGAACATTGCGCCGTTAGTTGTTTCAAAAGAGAATCTTACATTTCCAAGTATTTTCTCTCCTACCATCTTGTAATCAGAACCATCTTTGCGTTTCACCCAAGGAACCATTCCGAGTCCACGAGCATTTACTGCTGGCATGGTTAGACTTCCTCCATCCATACGCTTCCATACTATATGCTCAGGTAAGAAATTACGAGATGGATGTCTGCTTCCATAGTAGCCATAAAGACCAGTGTGAGGAGATGCAGTGATGTCTAAGTAGTGGTCGTGATTACTTACCCCTATACATTCTACTCCATATGTACCTGCATCTTCGTGGAATGCAGAGTTTTTAACAACTGATTCATCCCAAAATAAATCACCTGTTGCAAAATTACAAGCGTTAGCCCTTACCATGTCACCGCTTTGTATGGTACGGTGAAGTTGTAAATCAGTAGGAGCGGAGCCTGATGCAGGATAATCTCCTGATGCTGATGGCCTTGTGTAGCCACTATGCATCTGCGCTTCTACATGAGGACCGGCAGTAGCAGAGCCGACATATCTGCTCTTATTGTGAACCTTATCCGTGTCCCAAGCAATTGTACCAGCATGAGAAAGCGTACCTGTTTCTGCTACCTTTAGCCAATCTCCGGCGCAAGTTATTCCATCTCTATCTGCCTTCGCTATCAAAGGTAATTCACTTTCATGAGTAATCGCAATCAAATGTCTACTGAATAACCCAGTCACACAGTAATCAGCATAGAATGTGGCTGTAGGTACTTCGGCTGTTCCAACTGGTGTGGGGCTTGATACACAGGTTTCAGCAGCACCGTAGGGATTGAAACCTAAGAATGGGTGCCAAGCACCTAATCCAGCCGGATGCAAATTAGCCCCTATATCGTTAGGTGCTTCGTAAGAGTTCAGATAAGAATAGGCTTCACCTGCCCATCCAACCGCACCCACAGGTTTTGTTCTGTCTACCGCATCTATGTACCCACTGTAATGTACTTGAGTCATATGGTCACGAGCGGAACCTGACGCAGCGTTGTTGAATCTATGAGTACCAGCCTTTGTCCAAATATAAGCCTTGTAAGTAGCATCAGGAGTCAAAGCAGTAGCGTTGGCTACATCTACTATATTTGTGTTAGATGTTACGGCGTTTGCTGCTAATGTTAATGTTGTATTTGGAGAAGATACACTGTAAGAAATATAAGGAGCGTAACCTGAGTTAGTACCGTCACTTACTCTCAACCAGCCGTAATTAGGCAAAGTTGTCGCTGTATTAGTAACTACCAAACTGGCGGGTGTAGCACCTGCTTCTGCGGTATAACTTACAACTGGAAGTTCTACCCAACCGTATCTATCTTGTTTATGAGCGTTCTGCATCGAAGGCATGAATGTACCACCGATTGCTTTCAATGGGTTTTTGCCGGGGAATGTGTTGATAGCACCACTGATAACAGTTCCTAACTCTTCTGCATTTTGACACCTCGTAGCATCCACGATAACGATATTTTCATTCGATAACTGGTTATCAGGCGTTCCTCCATAATAAGTTAGATAAGCCTCTGCCAAAAGTCCACAAGGTCTGAATACAGAGGAATTGTGTTTAGCACCGCTACCTGTAGCAAGCCTCGCATTTGCCACGCTATGTTTTGGATTTTTATTTACACTGTCATCAAGGAAATGACCACCCGGATGATAACCGCCATCCATGTGCCACAGTACAGCCGATGCCCTCGTCTTAGGGTATGTACCGCTACCTACTTGGTTACCACTGATGTCACTAAATCTGTAATTGAAAGGATGATAATGCTTAGGTAGGTTAGAAGTAGTGGCGACTGAGCCTTCGTAATAAAACGCATGATTGTAACTCTGAGTGTAATTCTTAGTAGAACTCGCTGCTGTAGAAGGTAAACCTTTGACAGGCTCCCAGTTCATTACATAATTGTAACCTGACCTCTTATTCTGTTGGAAAAAGGTGGTCATAGGTAAATGAGCAGCGACACTACTTGTTCTATTCAAGCCACTATGCTCAGTACCATCACCGTTAGCAAGTTGATTAGGCAAGTAAGTGTCACGACCAACAACTCCGCCAAAGTGTATAGGTACAGCACTGTATCCATTACCTGCCGTGACTATGTTAGCACCTTGAGGCTCAAACGAAGCGGTGTTGTGAGGGAAGGCTTGCCCCGGTCCAAATACCATGTAAACGGTTTGGTCATCTTTGTTTCCACTTGAGTCATATCTTGCATTTGGATGAGCGAATCTCAAAACGATAGGGCTTGGTATATTTGCATGTACAGAATTTGAGCCGTCTGTATAGGTTAACCCAGTAACCTTTGTATTTGCACCCTTTGCCATATCGAATGGTAAAAGAGCGTCTTGGTTGAAGTAAGGAGGGTTATTTTGACCACGATGCTGGTCAAGATAAGGAGTACCGGGGAACATAGCCATCATCGCATTCGCATCTAACAATGCGTAAGAGCCAGCGATTTCTCCTACATTTTGGAAACCTGCGCTTCCTGTAGGTCCACTGGAATAAGGATGTTCGTAGAAATCAGAGTAGTCATTTTGAGTACCATCGTTGATGTCAACTACTGCACCGCTAAATCCACCACCAAAGTAAAGTGGAACCCAATGGTCAGGGCTGTCTCTGCCTCCTCTAAAGTAAAGGAAAGGACTAGATTGCTTACTCCCTGCTCTGCGGATACCATCTGTTTCACGAGAATCTGCTATGCGACTTGTTCCTTTGAATAGAACATCGTGTTGCGAAGGTGCGAAGTTGGCTGACTCTACTTTTTCGTCTACATTTACGATGGCATTAGTTCCGGGTTGACTGCACACTTCTGCATATTCAGTAGTACTATACCAAACGATATAACGCTCTCCCCAACTATTTGCATCATGAGATGCCAGTTTACCTAGTAATGCCCAAGACTCATTAGAGTTAGCAAGTATAACTGAACCTGATGTATTATGTACCTCAATACATGGTGAATCTACTCTTGGTATAATGTGGTCACCTGCTACATCAGTAAAGTTATCCCCCCTCAAGTTTCTTTGCCAAGTAGTCGTATCTACTATGTTATTCTGACTATCTACTAACACAGGAGTAGCGGTGTTAGCATTAGAGCCTCTGAACTTAGTATTTATTTGTAAAACTGTATAAGGTATATATCCTATGTCCAATCTTGTACCTGCGTCTTTCTCAGCATTAGATAAACCACCAGTATGCTTAGAAGCAACAACCGCATCCGTAGAAGCACCTTCAAGTAGACCCCAGTCTCTTGTGCGAGTAGCCTCAAACAACTTACTCATCGGAGTCTTACCGTCTGCTCTTGTTCTGATTCTAATAGCAGTTGGGCTAACTCCCCATTCGCTCAATCGTTTACCATCAGGGGCGAACATATTCGTACAATCAAATGTAATGTCTTCGTCATTATTAGTTGAATTAATTGCAAGTTCTACAGCCGCTGCAATCACTTCGTCAGTAAGTAAAGAAGTAAAGTTGATTCTTGGACTTAAATACCAATCTCCGTTAGCGTGATTCGCTCCTCCGCCTTGAACTCCGTAGAATTTATGAGTTCCGCCAGCAGCGTTATGAGTTCTACTCGTATAGTAGAAAGTTAAACCTTGATGGTCATTGGCTGTAGTACCATGCATTGAAAGTTGGAACATACCACTTTCAGGTAATCCGAGATAGCCAAGTATATCAGGATGATTATTCATTACAGCGTCACTTACATTACCTGCATAAGGTCTGTCCAATACAACTGTCATTTCGTTACTCGATAAAGTAGTGGTCACCTTGACACCGACAACCGGAGCAGGGTATGTATTCCAAAGGTTACCTTTGAAATTGATAGGGTCACCTCCTGTTTTTTCACCACAGACCTCTCCGCTACCAACCATGTGACGACCAACGGTAAAGCCACCTTGTCCTACATCTCTATCATCGAAATGGATTATAATTTCTTCATCAAGCGTAGATGGCAAGAAGGTATTATCACTGGCAAAGGCTTCACCAAACTGCCTGTAAAGTAAACGAATGGTATGGTTATCTCCTCTGTGGTCTGTGAATTTCAAACCATACATGGGTCTTTGACCAATATTTTCGCTCTTCATATCATCTGACGGAATATACCCATCGCTTCCTGCTTGTACAGTAGTCGCTGTCATCGCAGTTGCAGCATTACTCGCATTACCGTATCTTGATACATTGGTAGTTCCATCGTTATCGAATCCCCACTTGCTTAAGTCAGGTGCCCAACCGGGTATACCTGCTTGGGTTATACCACCGAAGTTTATTCTTGCTCTCGCTTTAGTACCTACTCTCAACCCGTCTACGAGTACAGAAGCAGGACTTTTAGTTTCAAACGATTCGTTGAGAACTGTGTTGGCATTTCTTCCACTTACCATCTCAACATTGCTCGTAGCCAATGCAGACTGGCTATCTATTCTATCTGCTCCTAAGTTAAGGTTGTTAAGTAATTCATCATCAGGAGACTCAGGAGGTAAGTATTCTTTGAGAGTTGTAATCGGTGCAAATGGTCTACCAAATCTATTGATAGGCATAGGGGCAGGGTGCATGTTTTCTCCAGTTATCTCATCCGGCTGGCACCAGTAGTTTCTAAATCTACCACCGTGACCTATGAGATACTGAGGCTTGTAAGGAGTTTGAGATTTACTGTTATCTAACCATGTACAGAAATTCCTACCACCAGCACCCGGTATTGTAGAATGTATTACAATAGAGAATCCTTGATTACCATCCGAATCCAAGACTACCCTGCCAAGGTGAGCACGGACATACCCCATATGAGAGCCTCTGTCGTGACTGGAAAATGATTTCTTTACATCCCAAAATGGAGCAGGGTCGTGTGTAGAACCTGTTGTAGCGAAGTCTGCTTTTTGATGAACATCAGCAGGGTCGAATTTGTCACTGACTCCCAAGAATTGGTCAGCAGGTTTCCTTGCCTGTGTTTTTCCGTTCCTTGCACCTGCTTGGTTGATTAACCTGACTACTTCTCTTGCAGCAGACTCTATGTTCGTGACACCATCTTTGAGAGAAACTTCTCCCATATCAATTGTCAATCTTCTTACGAAATCCATCTTAGTCCAATGGTCTAAGTTATTCATACGGGTATTGTCTAAAGTAAGTGCTGAGTTGCGAATACCTTTCATTGCTAAAAATGCAGGTATAACTCTTGTACCGTCAGGCGTATCAAAGAAAGTAGACTGCTCTCTTGTTGATGAGTCTATTTCTTGGTGTTTGGTATTTGCATCAGAGGCAATCGTGACTGCATTATCGGTACGGTCAGTGTAACCATTTGTAGCAGTATCATCTACTCCACCTACATCATGCTCTGACATTATGTTAACGACACTTGCGTTCCAAACAGATTGATGAGCATAAGATGCCTCGATAAAATCAGACTGCTCGGTAGTATTCAGTCTTTTATTTTGTGTTGGGAATCCAGCGGCTACATCTAACAGAGAGCCT
>Ga0255776_10003038_pt1 | contig 18301 bp, 15 predicted proteins | sample 071ome_19_FD_179974 | JGI IMG/M metagenome (GOLD analysis project Ga0255776, IMG submission 179974) | Coastal salt marsh microbial communities from the Groves Creek Marsh, Skidaway Island, Georgia - 071413AT metaG (version 2) | ecosystem: Environmental > Aquatic > Marine > Intertidal zone >... | reverse complement strand
GCCAGGCTTCGCTGTCCTCGGTGCTGCCGGGAACGATCGCAGCAAATCCATCCTTTTCGAAATAGGCGTCTTCTGGAGTGTCGAGACGAAGGTCGGCCTCGCGGAATTTTTCCGATGGCCCATGGCAATGAAAGCACTTGCCGGAAAGAATAGGGCGGACATCGCGGTTAAATTGAATTTCAGTATCCTGTTTTCCAAGGAGCAAGGAAAACGGAAAAAAGGCTCCGATTAATAGGCTGCGGATGATCATATATTTAAAGTGTTAAAGTATAATAGAACTCACTCAAGAAATTAACCCTCAAAAAAGCGTCAAGTTTCTGTCAATTTACGACAATTGACAATTTGATTTAGGCATAAGGTACAGTTTGTTTTTGATCTATTCACAGATTAACTCCCCAATATGATGAATTCTTACAAAAATTTCATCGGTAGTTTTGTATGAAGTGTAATCATTTGAACATTGGCTGGAAGAGAACCGTTGATTAGGGTAACGGATAGATTTAATTTTAAACCATTATGGAAACCAGCGAAGAAGAACCCATCACCGAAGAGCAAAACGAACAACCAAAAGTGGAAGAGGAAATCGTGGAGATCGACCCGGTTGATCTGATGCTGCACGGCAACCTGCCTGCCCAGATCCGCTACGGGATGATCAAGGGGTTGGCGGAGTCTCTCGACGAAAAGGCCCAGCTTTTACTGGAAGCCGAATCCAATTTTGAGCCTCGGGAAGACGAAACTTTTGCGGAGATTGCCCTCCCTGAAATTGAGGCGATGGCCCAGGCTCTGACCGAGGACTGGATTGATTTTTCCCGCCTTCGTTACTGGGAGACCTGCCAAACGGCGGAGATTGAGTGGGAGGAGTACCCCACTGAGGAAGGGCAACCCGCCCAGCGGGTTCCCTATGCCCGCCCCCTTGAGGATGCGAAGGAGGGAAACCGGCTTTTAGCCAACCTGGAGCAAACCCGTAACTGGCTCGAACAGGTGCACCTTTTACATGAACAAAAAGGTATGGGCTGGGTATCGCCCCACGGTTGCCCAGAGGACGGTCAGCACGCCTATGATGCCCGGCGTGTGTGCATTGAAAAATTAAATACCATCATCGAATCAATCCGTTCCAACTTCGATCTCTAGCTAATAGGCTATTCCCGTTTGGTCAGGTAGACTCTGGGTACCCGTTTGGTGATAGAGCAGAGTAGTTCCCACGAGATAGTACTTCCATGCTCAGCAAGTTCAGTCAGCAAAATAGATTCTTCTTCTTGTTTTCCAATCAGGGTAACCTGCGTGCCGGGTTGGATTTTCTCCTTGGCAGAGGATAGATCTACCAGGGTCTGATCCATGGTGACTCTGCCTAAGATTGGATAGCGTTTTCCATTCATGAGGGCATCCGCTTTGCCCCCGCAGTGCAGGGGAATGGCATCCCCATAGCCCGCGGCAATCACTCCTATAGTGGAATCCTTTTTAAGGGTGTGTTCGCGACCATAGCTTAGAGTTGAGCCGGTAGGTAAATTTTTGACCAAGGCCAATCGGGAGTGAAAGGAGAGTACAGGTTCAACTTCTAGGTCCGCAAGGAGGCTTTCTTTGGGAGGTGCCACTCCAAATTGCAACAGGCCAATGCGTACGGCATTGAAGGGGGAGGCTTTGTCGATGGAGCGGAGACTAGAGGAATTATCAGCATGGATGAGTAAATCGGGGATTTTCTCCAAAGCTGGCTGAATCACTTCCAGAAACCGAATCCTTTGTTCCCTGGTGAAAGCATGGTTGGAAGGATCGGGGAAGTGGGTGAGGATACCCTGTAGATCAAGCTCGGAGGTTTGCATGACTTGACTCAATAGGGTGGGCGCATCCTCCCACCACGCACCCATCCTGCCCATCCCGGTATCCACTTTCAGGTGAATCTTTACCGGGGTTCCGGCATTACGGGCAAGGTTGGTAAACCGCTCGAGCTCCGAGTGATTGGACAAACTGGCGATCAAATCGTAATCGATCAGTGCCTGGTCCTCCTCTTCAAGCAAGGGGCCGAGAATGAGGATGGGCCAACCCGATCCCATTTCACGGATATCAATCGCTTCCTTGACATTGGCCACTGCAAACAGATCCACACCGCTTTGCATTAGACGGGCTGCGGTGGGATGAATGCCATGGCCATAGGCATCAGCCTTGACCACGGATACATACTTCATCTGCTTGGGGAGTGCGCAACGTATGCGGTTCAAATTGCGCTCGAGGGAGGCGAGGTCGATTTCCGCCCAGCATCTCATGGTGTTCATCTCCGAAAAGAAATCGATAGCGGATTGATCAGTCTGGCCGGATTGTGGGTTCCCATTTTTTAAAGACCATAGGCTCGGGAGAATACGGTTGTGGTTCATCCGCGGGTACGGAAATCTTGTTGAGATCATTGAGCCCGTTGATCGCTGAAAGTTCGTAGGAAAGCATGGATGATTCGGGCAATTCGAGCAGGGATGTACGGTTGTCTGGAAGGTGGAGGGAATCAGGATATTCGCTCAGAGCGTTTTCTTCATCTATGATTTTCTTGTTCCCAATAAAGGAGTCTGATTCTCCGGGTGTTCTGACGAACCGTCTGCCCCGCCGGAAGGGAGCCTGCAGACTGTCAGGTTGAAAATCCGGAATGAGTGCGGCAAGATCAAGTGCATTGTATTGAAAGAGACGAACTTTGCCTTTTTGGTTCCAAAGCAGTGTCTTTACAAAGGTCGCCGCGAGCCGGAGCCCCAGGGTGGACCCGGGCCCCTCGCAATAGTAAAGTGTGGTGACCTGATCAAGTCTCAGGTCTGAAGAATCAAACAGCAGGTGAACCAACCGGAAAATTCCTTCCATTGCCTGGCCTGGATCACTCTCCATACGGCTCCACTCGTTTGCAGTGGGTAGACCCATCTGAATGGGGGTACTAGAAGCATCCACCACCAGTGTTAGCTCGGAATGAATGGACTCGGTCATGGAATGACCATCAATACTGGCGACGCAGGTTAGTGGGGGCGATACCAAGTTCCTCCCGGTACTTGGCCACGGTACGCCGTGCAAGTTTAATATCCTTTTCCGCAAGCAAATCCACGATCTTACGGTCGCTCAATGGTTTCTTGGGGTCTTCCTGTTCTACGATGTATCCAATGATTTCTTTAACGCTAGTGTTGGATACACTGTCGCCGTCCTTGCCCGAATACCCAGGGGTAAAAAAGTACTTGAATGCGAACAGTCCATGTGGAGTCTGTAAATATTTGTTGGCGATAGCCCGGGAAACGGTGGTCTCGTGAACCTCGATATCCTCAGCCACTTCGGCCATGGTCATGGGGTGAAGCTTGGAGCTGCCGTGAATGAAAAAGTCTTCCTGCTTGGCCAGAATCTTATGGGTGATCCGTTCAATGGTGTTTTGTCTTTGGTCGATCGAATTGATCAGGAATTTACCGGCCCGCATTTGATTGCGTACATATTCTTTTTCCTTGGGGCTGAGGGTGCCCTTGGTGATCAGTTCTTTGTAGGTCTTATTGATGCGCAGGCGCGGAACATAATCGTTATTCAGATGAATTACCCAATCATTCCCCACTTTTTCCACTTCTGCATCGGCAGCTATTGCCTGGTTGGTATCCTCTGAAAATCTTCTGCCTGGGGCTGGGTCAAGCTCAGCAATTTTTTCAAGGGCGGCATGAATAACCTGGGGTGGCTGGGAAAGTTTCCTCGAAAGTTCGGGAACGCGGCGCCGTACCAAAAGAGGGAAGTGTTCCTGCACAATTCGGTAGGCAACTGATTCTTCCCATCCACGGGCATCCATTTGCTTGAGCAAGCAATCCTGAAGGTCAACCGCAGCAATGCCGACAGGTTCAAATGATTGAAGGATGACCAAGCCTTCCTGCAAGTCGCGCAGTGGGAGTTCGGAGATCAGCGCAATTTCGGAAAGAGGGGTAGGTAAAAAACCATTTTCATCCAAAGCACCAATCAAATATTCACAGGCAGTGACTTGGCCGGGAGTGGTGTCGGCCATGTTTAACTGATCCAGGAGGTGCTCCTGCAGGGAGGTTTCCGCAACGAGGGAATCAAAAAAGAATTTTCTCTTTTCTTCTGCTTCGGAATTTCCAAGCTGGGCTTCCCCTTCATACTCGCGCTCAAAATGCTCGCGTAAATCCTCCTGCATTTCGCGCAACACGGAAAATTCATCCTCGAAATCGAGGTCTGTTAAATCTTCGGCTGGTTCGTCCCAGTCGTCATCGCGATCGGCACTGGCCTCAGTCTCCCCAGTTTCCTCCTGCAGGGAATTCTCGCCAAGTTCGTCTCCGGAATCAATTTGCTCGTCCGGGCTAGGTTCAGCGACTTCCCCGTCCAGGCTTTCATCGTTAGTACCAAATTCCTCAAGCAGAGGATTGGTCTGCAATTCCTCAAGAATGGCAGAGCGTAGTTCCATAGCCGGGACCTGAAGGATTTTAAGGGATTGCCGGAGTTGAGGAGCCAGAACAAGGTTCTGGGTCTGCTTCTGTACCTGCCTTAGTCCCTGAGACTGAATGGCCATGGCAAGCTGGGTTAATCCGCAATGGAGGGAGTTTCTCCCCGATGCCAGCGCAAGGCGGCATTTTCCCCATCTTTACCGAACAAATCGCAGGTATAAGCAGCTAGCTTTTCGTTTGTCGGACCGTAGCCCTCTCCATAAATGAAACTTTCCAACTCGGTGAGCATAAGGTCGGCTGTTTGGTACCTTGATTCGCGTGGGCGTTGGAGGGCCTGATGTAAAATGTTATTGAGACGCTCATCCACGTCGGGCCGTACTTCGCTGAATTTTGGAATATCCATCTCCAGAATATTTCGGATGGTTTTCTCGGAATCCATTTCCTCAAAAATGTTATAACCTAGCATCAGTTCCGCCATTACGATTCCACAGCAAAAAAGGTCAGCTCGGTGATCAGTCACCTCACAGCGTGCCTGCTCAGGGGAAAGGTACTCGTCTTTGCCTGCAATTACTTCGCCCTCTTGGTTATACATAAGATCAAGGGCCTTAGCGATGCCGAAGTCAGTCAGTTTAACGTCTCCCTCCTGACCGATCATAATATTTTTTGGATTAACATCTCGGTGTACGATTCCCAGTGGTCTTCCATCACGGTCTTTTTTTCGGTGTGCGTAGGCGAGCCCCCGACAAATCCGAGAAACGATAAAAACCGCTAGGTCGGCTGGAATGTACTGATCTGTTTCTGAATGTCTTTCTAGAAATTCCTCAAGGTTCCAACCAGAGACATACTCCATGGTCATGAAGTATTGCTCTCCAACTTTTCCAAGGTGGTAAGTCTGAACGATGTTGGTGTGGATCAGGTCGGATACCAGTTTTGCCTCCCCGATAAAATTATTACGGAATTCCTCAATTGCGGAGTATTCCTCCCGGATCAATTTGATTGCAACAACTTTTCGGAACCCACCAATTCCACGCTGTACCGCCTCATACACCAATCCCATTCCACCTTCAGCGATCTTGCGCGTTAGTTCGTAATGAACTTCGTTAAAAATGTGTTTCATTATTTAGCCAATCTTAAATGAATATTGGTTGATCCTAAGTTATTGAACTTTTTCTTCAAGAAAACTTTGCGAAAATCAAGGAGTTTTAGAGCTTATGGCACAAAATTAGCTGCTTTTCACTGAATTGACTTCCGGGTAAATCAGCGAGATAATTACTCCATGATTAGTTTAACTGAAGAGGCGGCAAAAAAAGTAAGCTCTATGCTTTCAGATGCGGAAGATGGAAAAGTTCTTCGTATCTTTATTGAGCCGGGTGGATGCTCTGGTTTTGAGTATGGCATGTCCGTGGATTTTCCACAACCTGATGATAAGATGGGTGAAGATCGCGGGGTCGGTTTCGCCGTGGATGGTTCGAGCCTTGAGTACCTGTCCGGTTCCGAGGTGCACTTTGATGATGGCTTAACGGGGAAAGGATTTGAAATACGAAACCCCAACGCCCAGTCAACCTGCGGGTGCGGCAAATCATTCAGCTGATCCATTCTCTTTTCTTTTCCCTTGGAGTTTGCCTGGTCGGTAAGCTTTTGGGGAGCACCGGTCCGGTATTGCAATCAGGGCCTGTAAAAATGTCCTTGGTTTGCCCATCGTCCGGCATTGTCCCGAATTCAATAACTTGGATTGGCTGGTGGATTCAAAGGGAGGAAGGTTGGCACACCTATTGGGAACACCCCGGAAATGTTGGGCTTACTCCCCATCTTGAATGGAGCGTGCCCGCAGGGCTGAAAGTGGGAAACTTACAATTTCCATATCCTAAGCGAGTACAGATGGCAGGGGTAAAGGCCTACGGGCATCACGGAAATACACTGTTCCTCGCGAAATTAGAGGTGCCTTCACTTGAGGTGGGCACCGAGGTCAAACTGGTGGCAAAGGCAAGGTGGATGGTCTGTTCCAATGTGTGCCTACCAGAATATAATGAATTAAGCATCATCTTGCCCGTCGTCGAATCCGAAGTGCCCGATTCCGACTGGCAGTCAAGGTTTGGGGATTTTCTTAAAAACCGCCCATTACCAGTTCCCCGGGGATGGAAACTTCAGGCTGAAGAGCTTGGAAAGTTCACCAGATTAACAATCAGTCATCCACAGGAAATATTTAGTAAAGATGTTTATTTTTTTGGTGGAAGTTACCTGGTGTGCTCGGATAGCAAGCAGCCATTACGCTTGGAGAATTCCCAGACGGAAATCCTTCTCCCTAAGCCACCATGGTCGGAGGAAAATCCTACTCATTTGCATGGTTTGTTGTGTGTTTCGGGAAATGATTCCCTATCTACTTATTACTCCATCGAACTGCCCTTAGAATGAAGGCTCAAGACTTTCATGGAAGCGATTACATTTCCTCCAGAGTCTCTATGCCAAGCAGGGAAAGTCCAGTATCTAGGGTATTAAGAGTTTGAGAGCACAGTTGCAGTCGTAATTCCTGAGTGCTTGGGTCGTCGACCATTACCTTGTCCTGGTTGTAAAACGAACTAAATTCCGTGGCCAATTCGAAAAGGTAGGTGCATAGAAAATGTGGTTTAAGTTCCCGGGTTGCCTGTTCAAGGGAAATCGGGAAAAGAACAAGTTTTCGTGAAAGCTTCCTTTCCGCTTCGGTTTCAGGCGGTCTTGGCGAGTGCGAACTTTCCTTGGGGTCCCGTTCCAATTTGCGAAATATACTGTAAATTCGTGCGACTGCATACTGCAGATACGGTGCGGTATTTCCCTGCATGGCTAATAGTTTGTTCCAGGAAAAAACATAATCTAAGGTTCGGTCTTGGGAAAGGTCGGCATAGCGGACTGCACCCAAGCCAATAATCTTGGCACGCCTTGCTACCTCCTCCTCGGAGAGTTCGGAATTTTTTTCGCGTACCATTACTGAGGCACGGTGGATGGCTTCATCCAAGAGTTCGATGAGTTTTACCGGTTTTCCATCCCTTGTTTTGATTGCCTTGTTATCCTCCCCCAGGATGGTGCCAAACCAAACATGCGAGAGCTCGGGCAGGGGTAGTTTTTCGGCTTTAAACCACTTCTGGGCTGTGAGAAAAAGTTGCTCGAAATGATCCCGCTGCCGGCCATCAGTCACATAAATAATTTGCCCGGTCTGCCACTCCTTCAAGCGGTAGGCGAGGGTGGCAAGATCGGTGGTTGCATAATTACTCGCTCCGTCTGATTTGCGGATGATGAATGGTTGTTTGGAAAAGCGTTTGTGCTCGGGATGAAAAACCACCAGGGCACCATCGTCCTTCTGGCATATATTATTCCGGGATAGGGCGTCGTAGACTGCTCCCACCTTATCCCGGTAAAAGCTCTCCCCAAGAGCATGGTCAAAAGACACGCCCAGTAAGCGATAAATTTTTTCAAAGGAATCCATGCTCAGATCCCTTATTTTTTCCCAATGGTTCAGGCTCTCAGGATCCCCGTCCTGTAGCTTAACAAGATGAGCGCGTGCCTTGGCCAGGAATTCCTCACTTTCCTTTACCCTTGAATTTCCCAAGCGGTAAAGATCCTCCAGTCTCGCAACTGGGTCGTCACCCAAATCTTCCAGCGATATGTTTTCCTCCTCAATTGCCAATAACAGAATACCGAATTGTGTTCCCCAGTCCCCCAGGTGATTATCACGAATTACATTGTGGCCATGAAAGGTGAGCATGCGTGAGATGGATTCTCCAATTAGGGTAGAGCGGATGTGCCCAACATGCATCTGCTTGGCAGTATTGGGAGAGGAGAAATCAACGGCTATTGTTTTAGGGGTTTCTGACTGGGCAGCCGCCCTAAGCTGATTTTGTGTGCAGTGTTTTTTACCCCAGTTGAGTAGAAGTTCAGGGGAAGCAGTAAAGTTTATGAAGCCGGGACCTGAAATTTCAACCTTCCAGTCGTTAGTAAAGGGCAGTGCCTCGACCAACCTTTGGGCAAGTCCTCTGGGGTTTTGACCAGATCGTTTGGCATGGGGAAGAGCACCATTTGCCTGAAAGTCTCCAAATCGTTCGTCGGCCACGCGAGTCTGCGGATCAAAGTCCGGACCAAGCCCGTCCAAGCCGGCAGAGATTTCCCGGAGTTTGCTATCGATATAATCACAGAGGTTAAATGAAGGAATCATGGAGGGGAATGTCCAAGCATGGAATGAGCAATTCGTCAAGTGCCCACCGACTATGTACTCGACAAAGTAAGCATTAATATGTAATATGAAACCCTTGCTCTCCTTTTACCCTAACTATCAACTCTAAACAAGAGTAACTTATTATGCCTAAGGCCAAGAAAAAAGAAGCACCTTCGTTTGCGTATCTTATTGAAAAGAAGCGAGATGGGGGAGAATACACTGATGAGGAAGTACGCACCATTGTGGATGCGATTTTGGATGAAGAAATGCCAGAGTTTCAGCAGTCCGCGTGGATCATGACCAATTTCTTCAAGGGCATGTCAGCCCAAGAAATTGCTTTCCTTGCTGAGGAAATGATGCTTTCCGGAGAAGTGATTGAAATGATGGATGTTTCCCGTCCTAAGATTGAGAAGTACTCAACCGGAGGAGTCGGGGATAAAACGAGCTTGGTTCTCGGACCCTTAGCTGCTGTATCCGGAGTTGCTATGCCAATGATGAATGGGGATGATGAGGAATTCCTCACCAGCAACTCGGAAAAGCTTAAGGCGATCCCAAAAATTAAAACGAACCTCGACCTCGAAGAATTTCACGCACTTGTTCGCAAACATGGTTGTGCTTTTGTAGACCGACATGACGAAATTTCACCGGTTGAAATTTCTCTTTATGAATTGCGCCAAAAAATCGGGGCGATTCCATCGATTCCATTCATCACTGCCGGTACCCTTAGCCGAAAATTTGCTTCCGGAGCAGAGGGCGTTGTTGTGGATGTAAAATGGGGCAAAGGCTCATTTATTCGTGATGTTGAGGATGCCAAGCAACTGGCACGCTCGATCACCCGGGTCGGCCGCTTGATGAAGCGTCGTTGTGTTGCACTCGTTACAGATAATAATCAACCACTGGGCAATTGTCTGGGTGCTTCTCTTGAGCTCAAAGAAGCGATCGAACTTCTTAAGGGAGATGGACCTGAGGATTTACAGGACTTAGTAATGAAGTTGGGTATGGAAATTGTAAGGCTTGCAGGGGTTGCAGGTTCCACACTTTCAGCAAAGCAAACCGTCCGTAAGTATTTGGAAGATGGCTCCGCACTGCAAAAACTTAAGGATATCGTTGAGGCACAAGGGGGAGACTCGAAGGTGCTTGATGACCCTGACAAACTTCCACAGGCCAAGCATGTCAAAAAACTACCCGCTCCAAAACGCGGTTATGTTCACACCATTGATGCGGGACAGCTTGCTCGTGGTGTGCAAATTCTTGCTCATGGAGATAATGGAAAGTTCGATCCAGCTTCCGGTGTTGCTGAGCTTCGTAAAGTGGGTACCCAAATGAAGCAAGGAGAAGCACTGATGGTGATTCATTACAACGACGAAAAGCGTCTTAAAGAAGCAATGGATTACTTCAAGGCTGCTTACCGGTTGGCTCCCAAACGCCCGAATCCGATTCCACTCGTGGTCGAGCGGGTTGCCTGATTTCATTTAGCCCAGAATTTATCAAACCAAACAAAAAAGCCTCCCTTGTGAATAGGGAGGCTTTTTTGTTAAGTGAAAAAATTCTAATTTCTGGAATTAAACCCTGCCAAGGTAGGACCTGTCATCCGTGCTGACTTTAATAACATCATCCTTTTTGATAAAAAGTGGAACCTGCACGGTGATTCCGGAAGAAATAGTGACTGGTTTGAGCACATTTCCAGCAGTGTCACCCCTCAATGCATCGGGAGCCTCGGTAACGGTTACCTCCACCGAAGAGGGGAGTTCTAGGCGGACTGCCTGATCATCGACTAACAAAATATCGTAGTTGTTGCCTTCGACCAAAAAGATTTCGTCCTCCCCAACCATTTCAGCACTAAGAACGGTATCCTCATAAGTCTCCAAGTCCATGAAGTGAAAACCATCCCCATCTTGGTAACTGTACTCAAGTTTTTGGGTCGTGGTGTGCAAAAACTCAACATTATCGGTGGAGCGAAACTTGGTAGTAGTGGTCGACCCGCTTTGTAGACTGCGCAGGGTGGTTTGCACAAAACCGGCTTGTCTGCCCTGAGTGCGGTGTTGCATTTCCAAAACAATGTGGGGCGATCCCTGAAAAAGAATTGCCCGACCTTTACGAATTTCAGTTGGTGATGCCATGAGTTTGATTGATAAGTTAGGAATTAAAAAAAAGACTGGTTGTTGATTTGACCGCGAAGCCCTAGACTCACGAGCCAAATTATTTGCATAAACTTTCCTTTCCTTAATGACCAACCAAAATTCAACCTTTTCCCTTTACTCATGGAATGTAAATGGCCTGCGGGCCTGCCGGAAAAAAGCCTTCGACCGTTTTATTGAACAGGTGAATCCCGATTTTCTTTGCCTGCAGGAGGTTAAGCTTAATCCAACTGCCATTCCGGAGGAGGACTTTGGGTTTTCCTTCACGAAGTATCACCTGGCCGAAAAAAATGGATATTCCGGAACGGCGATTTATTCAAAGCAGAACCCCCTCCATGTTTTCCTGGATTTCCCAGGTGGTTCACATGCCGGTGAAGGACGTATGATCACCTGTGAGTATGACGGCTTTTATCTAGTAAATGTTTATGTGCCCAATTCCAAGGGTGATCTTTCACGCCTCCCTTACCGGTATGATTCCTGGGATCCTGACCTCAAGGATTACCTGATCGAACTGCGGGCAAAAAAGCCTGTGGTACTATGCGGTGATCTTAATGTTGCACATCGCGAAATCGATTTGGCAAATCCAAAGAGTAATCGAAAGAATGCCGGGTTTACTGATGAGGAAAGGGAAGGAATCTCCAACCTCTTGGCAGAAGGATTTCTTGATACCTACAGACATCTTTATCCTGAAGAGACTGGAGCTTATTCTTGGTGGTCATACCGCGGAGGTGCACGGACAAGAAATGTTGGCTGGAGGATTGATTATTTTATCACTTCTGACGATCTCGCCACATCTATTCGCGGGGCAAGCATTCATCCCGAATGGGAGGGTTCCGATCACTGTCCAGTTGGCTTGGAACTGGCAAATGGCTAGGATAATTAGAATTTCCATTCTTCAGAAATAATGGATTTAGAAATTAATCCGGAGCTAATCGAGCGTAGTCTCGCTCTAGCAGAAAAGGGATGGGGGATGACCCATCCCAACCCTATGGTGGGTGCCTTAATCGTGGAGAATGGAGAGGTGGTGGCAGAGGGATATCACGCTAAAGCCGGATCTCCTCACGCGGAGATCAATGCATTCTCTTCCCTTGGCAGAAAGCCAAAAGATGGAGCCGTTCTCTACATTAGCCTCGAACCCTGCTCCACGACGGGGCGTACCCCTCCCTGTACATCTGCGATCCTCGATTCGGGCATTCAGGATGTAGTGATTGGGTGCATTGATTCCGATTCACGACACGGTGGTAGGGGAATTGAGATATTACGAGAGCATGGAGTTGCGGTGCACCGAGCACCACCAGAGTTGGAGAAAAAAGCAATTCGGTTGAACATGATCTTTAATCATTGGGCAAAATCGAAGAGTCCATTGATCGCATTAAAAATGGCTCTTTCTGCAAATGGCATGGTGGCTGAGCGTGCCGGTTATCCAAGCCGCGTAACGGGCGAGATTGCCCGTGCTGATGTGATGTGCTGGCGACGGCTCTTCCCGGCTATCTGCGTTGGTTCAGGCACCGTGATTGCTGACAATCCTTCTCTTACTGCACGACTGCCTTCAGGGGATTGGTGTCCGGTCCGCTTGGTACTTGATTCATCCCTGCTGACTTTTTCCGAAGAATTCCATCCTCGTCAAATTTTCACGGATCAATATCCCAGCAAGACTGTGGTCATAACCACATCAAGGGGACTGGCAAATATGGAAGCGGTTGAAAAAGCCCGCAACCTAGGTATTCGGATAATGGAATGTGCAGAAGAGGAAGATGGTAGGGTGTCACCGCGTGATTTTAGAAAAACGGTAACCGAACTGGGTTTGCATGGTGTGTATTGTGAAGGAGGGCCTGCGGTTGCCCGGTCATTGCTGGCGGCTAATGAAGTCGATTACCTCTTTCACTATCGTTCCTCCAAGGAATTCAGTTTTCCTGAAGCGTTAATTGGACCCGATCTACAAAGCCTCTCGGTGCGAGAACCTTTGCGGGTTGATTTGGGTGGTGATCATTTGATACACGGATATTTATGAACCAAGTCATCTACCTTGCATCGGGGAATGCCCATAAATTAAAGGAGCTTCAATCCGCCTTGGATGCTGCTGATCTTGCTGTTCAAGTGCTTGGGCCGGATCAGATTGGGGGAATGCCAGATGTGGAGGAGACTGGATCAACCTTTGAAGCCAATGCCTTGCTCAAGGCTTACGGTTTGCAGTCGAAAGGTCCTAAGAATGGATGGTACCTGGCGGATGACAGTGGCCTAGAAGTTGATGCACTGGATGGCAGACCGGGAGTGATTTCAGCGAGGTATGCCGGAGAGCCATGTGATGATGAGGCTAATAACGACAAGGTCCTCGAGGAAATGTATGACCAACCGGAGTGTTCCCGAGGTTGCCGGTTCCGCTGTGTGCTCGCCTTGGTCGGAATGGGCATAGAAAGTACCTTTTCAGGTTCCTGCGAAGGGACTTTATTGGAGAAACGCAGAGGAGATGGAGGTTTTGGGTATGACCCCCTCTTTTTGCCCAATGAAAGCTCATCCACTTTTGCGGAAATTTCGATGGCTGAAAAAGCGAAGATCAGCCACCGGGCAAGGGCACTGAATAAATTAATCGAATGGCTTAAGAATCAATAAGTACTTAATTTTTGTAACCAAATTAAAAGAATATAAGGCTTTAGTGCAGTGAGGAAATGATGCCGTTGAAGATTGGGCTTGGACGCATTGCAGACACTGCTTTTTCCTCATCCAAGAGGTAATATCCTCCTAAATCAACCGGTTTTCCCTGAGTTTTAGTTAATTCATCTAAAATTCTATCTTCTTCTCCCCTTAATTTGCTGGCAATGGGAGAAAAGAGAGTTTGTAAATCAGAGTCGGAAGATTGTGCCGCGAGGGCTTCCGCCCAGTACAATGTGAGGTAAAAGTGACTACCCCGGTTATCCAGTTCATGAACCTTTCGGGAAGGGGATTTGTTCTCCTCCAAAAAGATTCCAATTGCAGAATTGAGCGTATCGGCAAGCACCTGAGCCTTGGCGTTGGATGTCTTGTCGGCTAGATCCTCTAAGGAAACGGCGATGGCAAGAAATTCACCGAGGGAATCCCAGCGTAAATGCGCTTCTTCCGTAAATTGTTGAACATGCTTTGGGGCGGAGCCGCCAGCTCCGGTTTCGAACAATCCGCCTCCAGCAAGCAGAGGTACGATGGAGAGCATCTTGGCACTGGTGCCCAGTTCAAGAATGGGAAAGAGATCAGTGAGATAATCGCGCAGAACATTGCCGGTTGCGGAAATGGTGTCCAGTCCGTCCTTACATCGCTGGCAGGTGAGATGGGTCGCCTCCACGGGGGACAGAATTTGAATATCCAGTCCGTCGGTATCCAGGGTGGTTAACTTCGCTTCCACATAGCGGATTAAATTGGCATCATGCGGACGGTTTTTATCAAGCCAAAAAATCACTGGAGTATTACTCAGGCGTGCCCGGTTTACCGATAATTTTACCCAGTCGATGATCGATACTTTTTTGGTCTGGCACATTCTCCAGATATCGCCTGCTTCCACTAAATGTTCGATCAGTACACTGCCGGTAGGGCCAAGTACTCGCACGGTTCCATCGTTAGGGATCTCAAAAGTTTTATCATGGGAGCCGTATTCTTCTGCCTTCTTGGCCATCAGTCCGACATTGGCAACATTTCCCATGGTGGTCACATCGAAGGCACCGTTTTCCTTGCAGAAATCAATCGTAGCCTGGTAGACCCCCGCATAGTTGCGGTCGGGGATGACGGCTTTGGTATCCTGAGGTTGCCCATCTGGCCCCCACATTTGTCCGGATGTCCGGATCATAGCAGGCATCGAGGCGTCGATGATCACATCGCTAGGTACATGAAGGTTGGTAATTCCTTTATCGGAGTTGACCATGGCCAGAGGCGGACGCTTGGCCACCACTTGGGCGAGATCGCTCTCGATGGCAGATTTCTGATCGGTGGCAAGATTTTTTAGAGAGGAATAAAACGAGCTCAATCCATTATTGGGATTAAATCCAGCTGCCTTCAGTACATCTCCATACTTCTCTAAAATTTCTCCGAGGTAGGTATTTACACAGTGGCCGAAAATAATTGGGTCGGAGACCTTCATCATCGTGGCTTTCATGTGCAGGGAAAAAAGCACATCCTCGGATACAGCAGCATCGAGTTGTTGGGCGAGAAATTGACTTAGAGCTTTTTTACTCATTACCGAAGCATCAATCACTTCCCCTTCCTCCAAGGCGAGGCCTTCTTTGAGTAGGGTGGTCTGCCCATCTTTACCTACCAGTTCGATCGATACGGTGGTGGGCTGGGAGAGGAGGAGGGATTTTTCACTCCCGTAAAAATCGCCGTCTGCCATATGAGCGACATGGGACTTGGAACTCGCCGACCAGGCACCCATGGAGTGCGGGTTTTTCTGGGCGTATTCCTTGACCGGCTTGGCTACCCGGCGATCGGAATTTCCTTCGCGGAGCACAGGGTTGACCGCGGAGCCAAGTACCTTGGCATAGGTGGTCCGGATTTGTTTCTCCTCTCCGGTTTGGGGATCGGAGGGAAAGTTGGGAATGTTAAATCCTTTACTTTGCAGCTCCTTGATCGCATCGACCAACTGGGGGACGGAAGCACTGATGTTAGGTAGTTTGACAATGTTGGCTTCCGGTTGGGTGGCAAGTTCGCCCAGCTCGGCGAGGGCATCGGGAACCTGTTGCTCGGGGCTTAAGTGTTCGGGGAAATGGGCAAGAATACGACCGGCAAGGGATATGTCTTTTACCTCGTACTTGATTCCGGCAGAGGAAGTGAACGCCCCCAGAATAGGGAGCAGGGAACGGGTGGCAAGAGCAGGTGCTTCGTCGGTAAGAGTGTAGGCAATGGTAGTCATCGTTTTCGTAAATAATTGTGCAAACGAAATACCATACCCAAGCACCTTGCGGGTGCAACGATCAAGTCACGGATGGAAGACTGAAGAGAGAAGGATGAAAAGTGAAGAGAAAGTTGAAAAAGGGGGAGCTCAAAGGCTTAGTTTAGGCTGGAGGCAAAGAGGCGTTTGAATGAGTAGAGTTCCTTATCATACTCCACATCGGGTACAATCCAGAGGTTGCGGAAGGATACTCCGGTTCCCTTGTGGTCCTGAATCATGAGGGGCTTTTTACCGTGGGCCTTGTAGGGTCCGCCCACTTCGCCGTAGATCCAGGCATCGTTATGAATAAGGTGACCGTTGTGGTGCACGGTCAAGCGCATGGGCTCGGCAAGGGATCCATCGGTTTCAAATACCGGTGCTTTGTACAAAATATCATAGGACTGCCAGTTGCCTGGTGCCCGGCTGGCATTGACTAGGGGCGGGTGCTGCCCATAAACCGCTCCGCAAAATCCATCGGCAAAGGTGTCGTTCTGAAAGCTATTCACCACCTGCAATTCATAAGCAGACATCAGGAAGACACCGGAGTTTCCGTAGAGCTGGCTTTTGCCTTCATACTCCGCTTCGGTGGCGGGATCGAAACGGAATTCCAGATGAATGCGGGCATCTCCAAATTCCTGCTTGGTGGGGTTGTGGCCCTTTCCGCGGGGCATGATTCCCTGCCCATCAAATTTCCAGTTTGGGTTGTTCCATTCCGCTTGATTGAGAACGATGGCATTGTCCGGCCTGGCCACCGCACAATTGGATGCACGAAGTGGGGCGACCACGGGGGGAAGGGGACGTGCCTTGTCGTTGCGGGACCAACTGGAGCCCACCAAAGACCAACCCACATTGCGGCCGGGTTTTGGTTCCTTAGCTGGACGGAGGTTATTGACGGTGTAGTAGATGGTATCGAAATCGAGCGGTTTAGCCTCGGTGTTTAACTGGCCTGGGAATTGAATGGCATAGACCCGGTTGGTTTCTAGGGGAACATCAAAGGTGACAGTCTTACGGTCCGGGGATAGCAGATAATTGGATACCTCCAATACCTCTTCCTCCACCGGTGGGGATCCATAAGTGCTGAAGTAATGATAGCCCCAAGACCTAACCACTGGTGTCATTTTCTTGCCGATCCGCTGGGTGAAATTTACGGAGAATCCGGACTTGGTAAGGCTGGTGGAATGCAGGGCAAAGGGGATGGTTTTTCCATCCCACTCCGCATATTGAATGGCAGTGCGCTTCCCGCCCTTGCTGAACCAACCGCGTCCAACCTGAGCGGACCAAAGGCGTCCCTGCGGGTCGAAAGACATTTTGACCGGACCGCTCTCCAAACCGCGTAAAAAATCCACGCACCATCCCTGGTATTCTCCATTTACTTTTTCAACTCCACAGCGGAAGTAATTGGATTGGCGTTGATCGCCCAGAAACATCTGCCCGGCAAAAGGGCCAAATTTTCCTTCCGTGGTATCCCACACCGGACTGCCCGGGGAATTGGCAATCACTTCCCGAACAAGCCAGACTGCAGGCGGGGTACGGAGTTTTTCATAATCCGATGCGGTTTGAGACAGAACTTTTTCTTTTGTGTAGTCTGCCCGGGCGGGCAGGGAAGCGGGGTGACCGTAAAAATTTCCTTCCCTGACATGGTAGAGGGTGCAGTCCGCCACCCAGTCTCCCTGATTGTCGGTGATGAAGATTTCATCTTGAGGACTTATTCCAATACCGCAGGGCGAACGGAATCCGGAGGCGAGTGGCTGGAAGTGGCCCTTACGGTCCGAGCGGTAGACCCAGCCGCGCCAGGGTGCATTGTAGGACATATTGCCCCCTCCTTTACCAAAGGGCTTCCCATCTGGCACAATAAATTCTCCGCGGGCTCCGAGGTTAAGGGAAGCATATTTACGCCCCAGGGAGTCCATCACCGGACCGAAATGATATTCATGATACTCCCCGGATATACCGAATTGATCGGTCACGGTTTCATAGCGGTCACAGATACCATCCTTGTTTGAATCTACCAGACGAGTGAGTTCCGGTTTTTGCCCCACATAATAAGCACCTTCATTGGGATCATAGAGGATGCCATTGGGCTCCATTAAATCCTCCGCAAATTTGGTCCATACCCCATCTTTGCGTTCCCACACTTCACCCTCCCAGGTGGCGATCGCTAGGGTACCGTCCGGTTTGTGGCAGATCCCGAGCACGCTGACTGCTCCGCGGGGCAAGGGAACTGTCTCCACCTTGTACCCTGCAGGAATTTGAGCAAAGGCAAACGATGCACAAAGAGGTATTAAAGAAGAGGTAAAAATCGTTTTCATGAAAAAAGGAAGAGGATGATTTTATTGCAAGTTTAGGGTGAAAGAATCCGAGCCTTTGGGGGAGACAGTGAAGTTCTGGGTTACCCCGTCGACCAGCGAGGAGATCCGCACGGAATGACCCTGGATCTCATAGTGAAGGAGGTTAAATTCATTCCCTTGCAAAACCGTACTAGTAGTGCCCGGAATTTCCTGGCCCTTGGCCACGGATTCCTTCTGACTGCGGCTGTCGAGGGAAGGGGTCTGGTTGACCAGGGCGGATTTCCACACCTTAAGAATTTGCCCGCTGGCACTGTCATAAGCAACCATCACTTGATTGGGCAAAAGGACGAGGAGAGTGCGCGGGGGGAGCCCCTCGATCCATTTCCGGATCACTTTTGCCTGAGGGCCAGACCGGA
>Ga0255776_10003029_pt1 | contig 18324 bp, 18 predicted proteins | sample 071ome_19_FD_179974 | JGI IMG/M metagenome (GOLD analysis project Ga0255776, IMG submission 179974) | Coastal salt marsh microbial communities from the Groves Creek Marsh, Skidaway Island, Georgia - 071413AT metaG (version 2) | ecosystem: Environmental > Aquatic > Marine > Intertidal zone >... | reverse complement strand
AGCAATGCCGATAACCGGCAACATCGCCAACCAATGCCCCCTGACCCAGGCATCGTGCCGCCAGGAAAAATAAATCGCACTCACTGCAGAGACGACCATAAGCACGCTGAAAAGATCCCGCGCCCACATCCGGCTGTACATCAATCCGCCGAGTACGATGGCCGATATGCCCGCCGCAGCGTGCATCAGTGCACCGAGGTCCCACTGATTCTCGGGCGGGCGTGCCGCGTCTTCTTCCATCACCGTCGAGCCCTCCTGTACCGATCTGCGCCGATTGCGACAGTTACGGTGTCAGATCGCGCACATAACCTAATACGTTGGGGTAATGCGTCACCGGGGTTCCCGTCTCGCTGAGGCGCGCAACCGCCTCTGGTGAGACGGCGCCATACAACTCCACCGTAAACCCATCGAGTAAGGGTGACACCGCCTCCAAGTAGGCCGCAAGATCCGCGTTATCGAGGTGAAAGACCAAGGCGTCACTATTCTCGTAGACCTCAGTCCACACAAAACCCAGGGGATCATTGGGGTCGGCGTCAAACGTATGCAATAGCATGCCTGGCTCACCCACCTCGACTTTTTGGTCCACTGCTGCGGAGAGGGCGATGACATTCGCTGCCTCGCCAGGTAACGCATGCAAACGCCCAATTAATACAAAAGCCGTGGGGCCGGCGGGCAAGCTCTGGCCCTGCGCAGCATTGGCTAACAGGGCCACAGCAACAATGACTACTCTCACAAACGGGTATCCCAACATCCTCTGTTCTCCTCTTCTAAAGCCATGACCTTAGACCAAGCGGACACTCCGTCGCAATGTGCTCCCAGCAGGCCCACAGACATCACAGCACGCAGCAGATGGACCGTTCAGAAATAATCACGTAACGTCAGATGCGAGGGAGGACGTCATGCAAGACCACACCTTTTGGGAGAACATGGGGAACCTGGGCGTGATTTGTCTCGCCGTTATATTGGCCACCGTAGTGCATTACGCTGTACTCAGGCGACTTAATGGTGGGGTCCGATTAATCGGGCGCTATCCGCGGTTCCGGCTGCTCTTTGGCGTGGTGATGTCGCTTATTGCCCACTCGGTTGAGATCGCTATTTTTGCAGGGGCATACCGGATCTCTGCACATTCCGGATTCGGATTTCTGGAAGGCAATTTTGAGGGATCCGCTGCGGATTATCTCTACTTCTCCTACGCCGCCTTCACCACGGTCGGGTTTGGCGACATCGTCGCACACGGCCCCATGCGCTTACTCGCGGGTATGGAGGCGCTCACAGGATTTGTGCTGATTACCTGGACCGCGTCTTATCTCTACATCGAGATGAGTCGAACATGGGGCACAGAAAACTAGTTCCCGCCAGACCGAGGTAGCAACGGGGAAAAGCGGCACACAGGGCCCTGCTCAGTCTCTACGGTCTCAGTGAACATGGCCAGAGGCCTGACCCACAAGCCGCCCTCACCATAATCTGGGCGGTACACCACCACCAACTCCTCGGTCTCCGAGTGTCGCGCAACACCCAGCACCGTGTACTCGCCCCCCTTGTAATGACGGTATCGACCGGGTGCCACCTCGCTCATTCAGCAACGCCTCCAAACGCAGAGAGCAGGGCAGCTTGGAGTCCACTCAGAATTTCACACATGATAAGGAAATCCGCGTCGGCTCGGGCCAGCGGGTCCTCAACGAGCTCGTCGTTGGCTTCTCGGATCGCATCGCTGAATTTCAGACGTCGCAACGTGAGATCTTTATCAACAACAGCTGCCACACGGTTTCCCCACTCGAGTGCCAGGCGAGAGACCTGATGCCCCGTGGACAGATGGGCGAGCACTTCTTCACTGTCCAAGGGCACCCCCCGCACCTTGACTGAGCTACCCGCCTCGCGCTGATCCGCAAAATCTGCCTCTTCCGCCAGCGCGATCTCCTCAGGGACGGCACCGTTGAGCATCCACTGCGTCATAACGTGAGCCGGTGCTTTCTGGGTATCGGGCAGCACAGCTGGCAAGTTCCCCAGCGCCTCGCGCAGGTGATTCAGCACTTCTTCGCAACGACCCGCGCTGGCGTTGTCTATCCAGATCCAGCCTGCCGCATCAGCAATAACCGCCCGGATTGTCGTTGAGCGCGAAAAGGCGCGCGGCAATAAATCCTGCGTAACCTCATCGGCCACCGCGAGCCGCTCGCGCCGACTCACCTTGCGGCCCTGCGCTTTGGCGATTTGCGCGCAACGTTCATTCGCTTGCTCCCTGACCACTGTGGCAGGCAATAGTTTTTCTTCGCGCTTTAGGCGAACCATCCAATAAGGCCCTGCGGCATGCACCAGCGCAGAAGCATCGTCACTTAGGGCAGGCACCCAACCCAGACTAGAGGCCTGCGCCGGCGAGCAAGGACTGAACGTGCGCGACTGCAGTCTGCGCTCCAGCTCTTGCGCATCGATACCAAGGCGATTGGGTAAACGGTAGGGGCGAAGGGCTCGAAACCACATAAATCCAGACTTCCACTGCAAGCAAACGATAAAAGGGGGCGAAGTGTATCGCAGACTTCGCGCCCGGGTGCCCGGTTAGCCTAGAATGGTTGCAAAAGAAACTCCGGAGTCCACCATGCGCTATCTACACACAATGATCCGCGCTGCCAATCTCGATGACACCCTCGACTTTTTTGTCGATAAGCTCGGGTTGGCCGAAGCCTACCGTTACGACAATGAACCGGGTCGATTTACGTTGGTGTTTCTCAGCGCACCCGAGGACCTCGAAGCCGCCAAGGCGCGTCAGGCACCCCTCGTTGAGATCACCTACAATTGGGACCCTGAGCAGTATGACGGCGGCCGTAACTTTGGGCATCTGGCCTATCAGGTCGACGATATTTATGCGACCTGTCAGCACCTTCTCGATAAAGGGGTGACCCTGAACCGGCCACCGCGCGACGGACGGATGGCTTTTATCAAATCACCTGACGGCATTTCGATTGAGCTGCTGCAGGCGGGCGAGGCGTTACCCACGCAGGAACCCTGGGCATCGATGCCCAATACGGGTAACTGGTAGGACTACTGCCGACGCATAAATTGCAGCATCCAGCGGGCGACTCTGGCTCCTTCGTGCTGGCGGTCCTCAAGGCTTTGCAAGCCGTCAACCACCCGCGACTCGCCGATCATTTCGCGACGAAAGTGCATAATCTCCCGAGAATACGCGGGGGTGAATTCGGGATGCCCCTGAAACGTGAGAATGTGATCCCCTATCGCCATGCCCGCGAACTCACAGTGGTCGTTGCGGGCAATCTGTCGCGCACCGGGCGGCAACGCGACCACTTGATCCTGATGGGACGCAATCAAACAGACCTCTCCACCATCTGCGAGATCGAGCGCCGATCGGTCGATCTCGTAACAATTGATGCCCACGCCCCACCCCTTGGGTGACTTTGCGACCGTGCCGCCCAGCGCCTGCGCCACCAGCTGATGCCCGAAACAAATGCCGATCAGTTTGTGCCGGTTAGCGTGCAATGCACGAACAAACTCCTCCAACGCACCGATCCAGGCTTTATCGTCGTAAACGCTACTTTTGCTGCCGGTGATGAGATAGGCATCCGCGGCCTCCACCGTGAGGGGTAGCTCTCCTATCTCCACATTCCAGGTCGTAAATCTCAGATCGGTTGCCTCCTCGGATAGCAACCGCTCGAACATATCTGGGTACTCGCCGTGGGTTGATACCCATTCGGGGCGCACAGTGTCCGTCCGCAAAATACCAACATGCATGTCGCTTCTCTCTCTGTGAAATGTCGCCATCACGCCGGCCTTGGCAGTGCCGCGCGGCCACCCAAATATGAATTCGGGAATTGTGACATAGTGGACTACGTTCCGTTGTAATGTTGCGCCGTGGTGGTGCTCCACGAATCGGGGGCGCCCAAAGTAAAGGCGACTCACGCCACCTGCCTCGACCCCGCTAACTGCGAGGACGTGTGAGACTTGCACGCACAGTTCCGGTTCTCTGTAATAGGACGCGCCATCGGGAAATCTGGCGTGGTTCGTCCTTGGGCGCGCCGAGGCAATCGCTGCAGAGGGGAGTCATTATCCACATTCGCCATATCCAGCGGGGTTTCCCCATCGACAGCCGACAAGATTGCTTAAAGAGGATGGGTGGGACCCCCGGCAGCTCGGCCACCCTGTCACGCTCAACCCCTCGCAGCCTAACCACGAACTGCGACACCGATACTCGGGCAAAGCCACGCGTTGCGGCGACCGGGCGCGGCAAACTAGCCGCGCTGCTGATCGGTCTTTTGCTATCAACCCCCGGCGTTGCCGGCACGGTTGCCTATACCGGAAATACCGTGTGCGCGGACTGTCACGAGGGCGCCGCAGCGGACTGGCACAACTCTCACCACGACCTTGCGATGCAAGCGGTGTCGGCAGATAGCGTGTTGGGTGATTTCAACAATGCGACGTTCACATACGGTGGGGTTACTACAACCTTTAGCCGCCAAGATAATCAGTTTTTTGTGACCACCGACAATGCGCAGGGCGCACTGGAAACCTACCCCGTGCACTACGTTTTTGGCGTATACCCGCTGCAGCAATACCTGCTACCCATGCCGGGCGGCAGGCTACAGGCGTTAACGATCGCCTGGGACACGCGACCCTCCGCGGAGGGAGGTCAACGCTGGTTCCACCTCTACCCCCAAGAGCAGATCATCGCGGGGGATCCACTGCATTGGACCAGCGGCTACTTCAACTGGAATACCAGCTGCGCCGAGTGTCATAGCACCGATGTACAAAAGCGCTACGATGCCGACTCGGATAGCTTCAACACGCGCTTTGAACAGATCGATGTGGGCTGCGAGGCCTGCCATGGTCCGGGTGGCGAGCACGTGAAACGGGCCACCGCGGGGACGCTCCAACCGGATGAGACCGGCTTTGCAATGAGCCTCACGGCGCGCGGTGAATGGCGCTGGCGCGATAAAGCGACCATCGCCGAACGGTCCGAAGCACTGCTATCGTCACAGCAGATCGATACCTGCGGGCGTTGTCATGCCCGACGGGGCACCCTCGGTGAATACCACCCGGGCAAGCCGCTGTTGGACACCCACCGGCTGGCCCTGATCGAGGAACCATTGTACTGGCCAGACGGGCAGATCCGTCACGAGGTCTACGTTTACGGCTCTTTTATCCAGAGCAAAATGCACCAAGCGGGCGTGGTTTGCACCGATTGCCACAATCCCCACAGCAATCAGCTTGTCGCCGAGGGCAACGCCGTGTGCGGGCAATGCCATCTTGCGACCCACTATGACACTGCGGAGCATCATCGGCATAGCGCGGACAGCACCGGCAGTGCCTGCGTCGCTTGCCACATGCCCAGCCAAATTTATATGGGGGTCGATGCCCGGCGCGACCACAGTATGCGCATTCCGAGGCCCGATCTGTCGCTGAGCACGGGGAGCCCGAATGCCTGTAACCAATGTCATCGCGACCAGAGCGCCGACTGGGCCTACTCGGCGCTGATAGACTGGGGCGTTCGACTCCCGGATCGTCGCAATCATCCAGCGCGGTCGTTTCATGCGGCAGGCCGGGGGGATATTCGCGCAACACCCACACTGATCGCGACGGCTAATCATGAGGGCGCCACGGGCATGCTGCGTGCCTCGGCAATCGCCCATCTCGGCAGATTGGCGCCAGAGCACCTGATGCCTTCGCTCTCCTTGTGGCTCGGTAGCGAAGATCCGTTGATTCGGCTGGCGGCGATCGAGGCGACCGCGGCACTACCCGTCCCACAACGGAAGGCATTACTCCTACCGCTCGCCCAAGACCCGGTGCTGGCAAATCGTATGGGCATCGCCCAGCAGCTGGCAGAGGTCTCAGTTGCACCCCAAACCGGCGCTGAGCAGCGCCTGAACACCTTATTTGACGAGTACATTAGCGTGCAATCCCAGCATCTGGACATGCCATCGGTGCTGACACAGTTGAGTGGGTTTCAGCTGGCGCGCGGTGATGTCGAAGCTGCCAGAAAAGGGCTGCTCAGCGCCCTTAAGAAGAACCCGCAAGCAAGCGCGACGCGCATCAATCTAGCCGACCTGTATCGCCTGATCGGTGATGACGGGGCGGCAAAAATCATATTGAACGAGGGCATTTCACTGAATGCCAAAGACGCCGGCCTGTGGTTTGCCTTGGGGCTACTGGAAGTGCGGCTCGCCAACACTGACGCCGCACTGACTGCCCTGAAAAAAGCAGCGATGCTGGAAACGACCCCCGGTTATTACCACTACGTACTGGCCATTGCGCTCAACGATCAGGGGCAACCCAAAGAAGCACTTGAAACGCTGAGCCACGTTCAACGCGAGGCCCCGGGCCAGCCGAACGTGCTTGCCGCATTGGTGCAATACAGTCAGTCAACGGGCGACGTGGCCGCGGCAACGCGCTATCGTGCCGAGCTCGACGCGACGCTGCGCGCCGCTGGTTGGCAGTAACGCTTGAGGCCTATCCCTCTGACTTAGCGAGGCGAAGACTGACGGTGACGGGCACTACCCGGCTGATCGCCAGCAATCCTGCGACTTCCTGCAGCGCCGCCACACCGGGCTCCAGACCAAATTCTGCCGCATTAATCAGTATGGGCTCTGTCGTCGAGACAGCTAGAGCATCACTCAACGGCGTCACCAGCAGCTTGACCGGCTTTGTTACCGTGTTGCCATGAAGATCTATAGCGATGTCGGCCGTCACCTCGCCACCCTGTCCGGCAGCAACCAGCGCGAGCGCGTCAGCACTCAGCTGGCTGGTAATGACGGCCTCTGGATATATTCCAACCTCGAATAACAGATCTTTCATCCGCTGGTTGCGGATGCCGATCATGGTCTCCAGTGAATCGAGTGAAATACGAATATCAACCTGCCCTTGCGCCGAGATGGCGCCGGTGATGCGCTCAAAATGGCTGATTTCTCCGATCGTATTCTGCTTGATCGATACGAACTGAATTCGGGAGCCCTCTGCGATCTGCCAGTCCGCCCAAGCAGGCGCGGTCGACGTCAAGGCAGTTAAAGCCAGCCATGCCAATAGATTCTTCATAGTGCCTCTCCTTTAATAGTTGACTGCCTACTCGCTCCACTGAACGGTAGCGGATTTGACAGATGTCGGCGGTCCGGTGTCAGCTGCTTATGTACCGCTCGCATCGAGCTCCTGACTTAACTGGCGATATCTGCGAGATCACCTTTTCGCTCAAGCCAATGTTTGCGATCGCCAGCCCGCTTCTTCGCAAGCAACAGGTCGAAGGTGCTGTCAGTATCGGCGCCTTCATCGAGCACCAGTTGTACCAAGCGACGAGTATCCGGATCCATCGTTGTCTCTCTGAGCTGCGGGGGGTTCATCTCGCCCAGCCCTTTGAAACGTTGGACCGAAGGCTTCGCACGCTTGTTCTCGGCAGCCAGGCGATCGAGGATGCCATTTTTCTCTGATTCATCTAGCGCGTAATACACCTCTTTGCCCACATCGATGCGATACAACGGCGGCATCGCCACAAAAACGTGCCCGGCGCGCACCAAAGGCCGGAAGTGTCTGAGAAACAGCGCGCAAATCAGCGTCGCAATATGGAGGCCGTCAGAATCGGCATCGGCGAGGATACATACCTTGTGATACCGCAGCTGACTCAAATCAGCGCTCCCGGGCTCTATGCCCAGCGCCACCGATATATTATTCACCTCCTGAGAGGCAAGAATTTCGCTGGCGTCGACTTCCCAGGTATTGAGGATCTTCCCCCTCAGAGGCAGGATCGCCTGATATTCACGATCTCGCGCTTGTTTGGCCGAGCCACCCGCGGAATCACCCTCCACCAGAAATAATTCGCCGCGCCCCGGGTCCTCCGAGGTGCAATCCGCCAATTTGCCGGGCAATGCGGGTCCTGCTGAAACTTTCTTCCTCACCACTTTTTTTGCAGAGCGCAGCCGACTCTGGGCACGTTCGATGCAGATTTCCGCCAAGCGCTCGGCGTCTGAGGTGTGCTGATTGAGCCACAATGCGAATGCATCCTTGGCGACTCCCGTGACAAAGCCCGCCGCCTCTCTGGAGGATAACCGCTCCTTGGTCTGGCCAGAGAACTGCGGATCCTGGAGCTTCGACGACAGCACATAACAGCAGCGATCCCACAAATCTTCAGCAGTTAGCTTGACGCCACGGGGCAACAGATTACGTAACTCGCAAAATTCCCGCATGGCCTCGAGCAGCCCCGACCGCAGACCATTCACGTGGGTGCCGCCCTGTGGCGTGGGAATCAAATTGACATAGGATTCCGCGACCACGTCGCCACCCTCGGGAAGCCATTGGATGGCCCAATCCACAGCGGCAGTTCCGCCCTCAAAATGGGAAGTAAATGGGGTTTCGGGAATCACCGGAAAATCAATCGTCGCATCGGCGAGATAATCCGCGATACCGTCTTCGTAATACCACTCGGTTTTTTCTTTCTTTTTTTCGTCGGTGAGGGTGACGCGCAATCCCGGACATAAAACGGCTTTGGCGCGCAGTGCGTGACTTAATTTGGGAATCGAAAAATTAGCGGAGTCGAAGTAGCGGGGATCCGGTTTAAAACGAATACCCGTTCCTGTATTGCGTTTGCCACAGGTGCCGGTGACTTCCAGGTCGGTCAGCTTCTCACCGCCGGAAAAAGCCATGGCGTAAACCTCGCCGCCGCGCCGGATGGTGACATCGAGTCGTTCAGACAGCGCATTAACAACCGAGACACCCACGCCGTGCAGACCGCCGCTGAACTGGTAACTTTTGTCGGAGAACTTTCCGCCCGCGTGGAGTGTCGACAGAATCACTTCCACCCCTGGCAGCTTCTGCTCCGGATGCAAATCAACGGGCATGCCGCGCCCGTCATCAACGACGCTCAGTCCACCATCGCTGTGCAGCGTAACGTCGATCTGACTGCAGTGGCCGGCGAGCGCCTCATCTACCGAGTTATCGATGACCTCCTGCGCCAGATGATTCGGGCGCGTCGTGTCGGTATACATGCCCGGTCGCTTGCGCACCGGCTCGAGACCAGTGAGAACCTCTATCGAATCGGCGTTGTATTGCGTCATAGTTCAGTACATTTCATATTGGTTGACGGCAGTCGGGCTACAACCGGCCGCTGGGTAAATCGCTATTTAACAAGCGATGGGGCTTGGTAGCTGATCACGCATATCCTGTCGACAGGCAATCAACCGGGAACGATTCATCGGCCACCCGCAGAACCTGCGTCTCGAAGCGACCGTCTTCATATAACTCCAATAAACGGCAGCCCGGTGCTAGATCATCGACCCTGAACTGCTGTGAACCCGGCGCAAATTGGACGCAAGTTGAGGGTACGGTGAAACAACGCACGCCATTATGCACCTGCGACGTCTCCTGATGCACATGGCCTGAGATCACGACCGCACGCTCTCCGAGCGGCTCCAGAATGGAGAGCGCCTCGGCGCCGTTTCTTACCACCTGTTCATCGAGCCATTGGCATCCCACCCCGGCCAAAGGATGGTGGGTTGCCACCAGTAAAGGCCTGCGGTTTGAGAGACTGCGCTCCACAGCAGATGCGAGGCACTTCAACTCGGCCTCGGCAAGGCAACCGGCGACCTCACCCGGCCGCTGGGTATTCAACATCAATATATCCCAGTGAGGGCAGCGGATATGTCGCTTAAAGTGCGTCTCAAAACCCGCGTATCGCCGCTCGGGCGCATCGTGATTCCCGGGCAACCAGAAGCTGGGAACTTGCAACGCCGCCAAACCATCCCGCAAGCGACTATAGGCAGACTCGGACTCATCCCCCGCGAGATCGCCCGTGAGCAGCAGCGCGTCAATCCCTGATTGCTGAGCAATCAGTCGACACACCGCAGCGAGCGAGCGGTCAGTATCAATACCCACCAGAACGCCACCCGGGTCCCTCATCAGGTGCGTATCGGACAGCTGGATTACCCGGCAAACGGGACCCGCATTGAGGGTGGCCTCGCCACTGAGATCGGTCATGGGCGCTTAATGTCAGCGTTCGCCAACGTGGGCTCCAGTGATCTACCAAAGCCCAGGCAAAACTCCATCAACTCAGCAGCAAAGCGGTTTTGCTGAAATTTCTCGTCCTGCTGCAACATCAGGGGATTGGGGTACCGATACCGCGCCTCGAAGCGCTGCGACGTGCTGCAATGAACGACTTCGGCCATTCGGGCGTCGTGATAAAGACGCAAATCAAAGTAATTGGTTTTCGGCAGGCCGAGTGTCGTGGCCTGATATCTTAAACGCATGTCGGTGGTATAGCGGTCACGCGCGGTGACCTCTAGGGCAACAGAAACGTTACCTGCGGCAAAAACACACTCGCTCTGCCGCTCATACTCAGGAAAGAGCCGCATCAAGCGATGGTAGTTCGCTTCGCACTGGGCATGGAGGTCAGACAGGTCTATCTGGTATCCCCCACGCTTGCGTCGGCGCGCGCGACTGTTTTCGACTTTATTCGCCATAGCCTCAAGTGTAGCAAGGGCCGGACGCCGCGCGAACAAGCAAAAAGTTGTGGACTTTCCCCCGCAAAAGCGCGGGTCAGAGTGGTAAACTTTCGACCCGCGTCAGATCGAGATCGATGGCACCATGCAAAATGCTCCTCCGAAAATCAGCTCCCCCTTTATAGGGCCTCTATTCGCCTTATGCAGCCTGCTTGCTGGGCCCGCTTCGGCAGACACACTGGTAGATATCTATGAGTTGGCTTTGGAGAACGACGCACTGCTGAAATCCAGAGTGGCGCAATACAATGCTGACATCGAGCTAGAAAAGCTCGCGCTGGCACCTCTTTTGCCTCAGGCGCGGGCGGGCTATTCCATCACCGACTCGGAAACTGACACGACATCTCCCAACGTTTATCTCAATCCAGAGACCAACCAGCTGGATACGATTGACGTGACCTCTACGAGAAATACCGACACCGACGGCTACGACGTCAGCCTGTCCCAAACGCTGTTCAATTTGTCGGCCTGGTTTGGCTGGCGGGCCGGAAAAGAGACATCACTGCAAGCTGAGGCGACGTTGTCTGCCGCCCAGCAAGACCTCATCGTGCGGGTGGTTCAATCCTACTTTGGCGTTTTGCGCGCACAGGACAACCTGCGGGCGTCTTTGGCGCAAGAGCGCGCTTTCGAACGGCAATTGGAACAAACGCGACAACGCTTTGAGGTGGGCCTTATTGCTATTACCGATGTTTACGAGGCCGAGGCGGCACGAGATCTCGCGCAGGTGACGCGCATTGTTGATGAAAATAATGTAGCGGTTGCAAAGGAGAACCTGTCGGTACTCACCGGCCAACCCCCCGGCGAGCTGTATGTATTGGGCGCTGAATTTGATCCCCGCCCCCCCGAACCCAGTGACCGTAGCGCGTGGGTAGATTTTGCGCTAGAGAACAATAACCAGCTCGCCGCTGCGCGATTCGCAGAAGAAGCCGCCCGACAAAACGCGACGTCCCTCAAGATGGGGCACGCGCCGACCGTTACAGCAACCTATCGCTACCAAGACACTGAGACCACGGGCAGCATCCGACAGGACCCCGAGAGCTTATTTAATTTTGACCCGGACTCGGATCAAACAAACGAAACCTGGCAGATCCGCTTTGACGTTCCACTATTTGCCGGCGGCTCAATCAGCGCCAATCGCCGCAGGGCGGCGGAACAATTCAATGTAGCGCGGGAATCTCGGATTAATCTCACCCGCAACACGGTAACCCAGGCGCGGTCGCTTCACATGACGGTGATGTCCGACGTATCGCGGGTAAAGGCGCGCAAACAAGCGATTATCTCGACTCAAAGTGCGCTCGACGCCACCCAGGCGGGATACGAAGTCGGCACACGGAACATCGTCGATGTGCTCAACGCGCAAGATAGACTGTTTGCCGCTCAGCGAGATTACGCGAATAGCCGCTACGACTTTGTCATCAATTCTCTGCGTCTGAAAGAAGTAGCGGGCACGCTATCTCCCGAAGATATCGCAAGACTGGAAGGATTTTTGCTGGCTCCCCCTGCAGCAACCGCATCGGGCGGCCAGTAAGTACGTAACGGTCTGCGACCATTCCAATCAAAGACGTTCGCGCTGATATGCAAGGGCCCAATACCCGGGGAATTCAATCAGCACATCAACCTTCGGCGGAGCGCTTAGAGTACCCTTGGACAATAACCGCTCCTGTTGATCGAAGGATAGGCTAACTGTGCCGCAGCCACCCGACACTGACGTCGCCGGCTTCCTGCCAGACGAAGAGGGCCTCCAACTCTACACGTGGGCGCTCAACGCGGCGATGCTCGGGCCACTACTGGAGATCGGCAGTTATTGTGGGCGATCAACGATATGGCTCGCTCAAGCTGCAAGAGAAAAACGAGGCGTGGTGTTTGCCGTTGATCATCATCGGGGCTCAGAGGAGCATCAGCCAGGAGAAAGCCATCACGACAGTGCGCTGGTCGATGACAGCGGCAACGTCGACACCTTGGCGATGTTCCGCCGCAATATTCGACGCGCCGGCCTGGAAAATGAAGTGATCCCCGTGGTCACCCAAAGCACGCACTTTGCTCGGTCGTGGTCCGGCCAGCTGGGCATGGTGTTCATCGACGGCGGGCACAGTCTCTCGGCGGCGCTAGCAGACTTTCGCGCCTGGGCGCCTAGAGTGCTACCCGGTGGCATTCTCGCCATACACGACGTATTCCCAGATCCAGCAGAGGGGGGTCAAGCACCCTTCGCCATATGGCGCTTAGCATTGCAGTCTGGTTTGTTTGAGCGGCTTGAGGGCACCGGTAGCCTAAGAGGCTTCAGGCGAATCGCCACCTGAATGACTACCTGACTACATTCCTACGGTAATAGTGGTCGCCGATAAACCCTCCGTGGGCGACCTACTGCGGGTCGTCGAGCGCAGATACTAAAAACAACTGACTGGCGGGCGTGTGCCCGGTGAGCGCATCGATCGCCAACAAGACCGCCCCCGCAGTCCAGGTGGGCTTCTCCAAAGGCCACAGCACGGATTCCTCAAACTGATACCCCGTCCACCAAGCGCCGTCGGTATCACGCCACTGGACCAACCAGTTGAAGAGTTCCAGCGCCTGCTGACGGCGCCCCACCGCCAGCAGCGCCAACACCAATTCGCAACTTTCCGCCACGGTCGCCCAGGGCTGATGATTCTCGCAGCGACAGCCTATCCCGGGCTCTACGAACTCGTGCCACCGCTGATCGAGTCGTTCTTGGGCCGAAGTGCCCCTCACCACACCGGCCAAAATAGGATAAAACCAGTCCATGGCGTAACGCGATTTCGACTCCCAGGTCCGGTCAAACCGGTCCGGACGCGCGGTTAATGCATGACCCAAGCGCGTTCTGGCATCTCGCCATAGCGCACTGGGTTCAGCCAAGCATTCGGCAATGAGGATGCCGCACTCCAAAGATTTATAAATGGAGCTGCATCCTGTCACCAGCGCGTCACCCAATGGCGCGCCAGCAGGATCTACCGCCCAATCGATTTCTCCGTCAGGCCCCTGATACCGCAGCACAAACTCCAGTGCCCTGACCACGGTAGGAAAAAGGCGCTCGAGAAACTGTTGATCGCGGGTAATTTGAAAGTGATGCCAGACGCCCGTCGCGACATACGCCACATAATTGGTTTCGCGGCGTTGAACGGCCGGATCAGCGCTCCCGTCGCGGTAACAGGCCCACCAACTGCCGTCTTCCAGCTGGCTCTGTGCTAACCAGGCATAGGCGCGCTCCGCGGCATCAAGCTCTCCGGCAATACTCAGCCCCATCGCAGCCTCGGTGTGGTCCCATGGATCTGTGTGCCCGCCATCAAACCAGGGAATTTCGCCCGATGGCTTCTGGCTGGTGAGCAAAAAATCGACGGTCGGACGAAGCCACTGAATCGGGAAAGTCCGAAAACGCGAGAAGGGCGCGTTCATAAACCGCTCTCCCCAGCGGCTGGCTTGGAGAAATACATCACCACGCTCTTGCCCATGAAAGGGTTGAGCAAAGCGTCGATTGCCCGCGTCAGCCACGGGCGCCGCATCAAATCCCATACCAGAAATTGGTGATACGCCCTGAGAATCCAGGGCTCGCTCGCCCGCCCCCAGAAGAGGCATTTAAGCCACCAATACGGCACGTGAAGCGCATGGGCGCTGCCGCGACCGCCATACAAAAAGCCGAAGCGCTCTACCTCTCGACGCAAATGCGTTGCATCGAATATTCGAATATGGCCCCCCGGGGACGTGCGATAACCTTCGCTCAATTGCCAGCACACCCATTCAGGCCACTGGCGCGGAACGCTGATGCAGAGTTGGCCTCCGGGTTTCAAAACACGCATGGCCTCCTGTAAGACCTGCAGGTAATCGGGGATGTGCTCAAGAATCTCACTGGCGATCACCACATCAACCCGCTCATCGGCAATCGGCAACCGGGTGGCATCCCCCACACCAAACCCGATTTCTCCCTTTGGGTAATGGGCTTGCATATCCACAATACGACTGGATGCGGTCGCAAGATCCCGTGTAGAAAGGTCAAGGCCCAGCGCATAAACGCCCTCAAAGGCATACGCCGCCAGTGAATGGCGACCCTCACCACACCCGATATCGAGACACAACTGCCCGGGGGTTAATGCCAACCTGTTCAAATCGATGGTCAGCATCGCTCAATGCAAGCTCGGTACAAGCTAACCATCTGCTCGGCACAAACTGACCAACAAAAATGCGTTTTTACCCGCATCAACCCTCTGGCAGCGAGATCACTCGCCAACGCCGGTTGTGACAACACTGCCTCTAGGCCCTGAGCGAGCGCCGCACTGTCTCCTGCGGGGACCTGCAGGCCGCCGTCGGAAACCACCTCGGACAGCGCGCCACCATCACTCGACACCAGAGGAATGCCCGCGGCCATCGCTTCTACCGCAGGCAAGCCAAAGCCCTCATAAAGCGACGGGACAACCGCCACTGCGCTCTCGGCATACAGCCGGTTGATGTCATCGTGGCTGGCGTCACTTACAAACCGGATACGCTCAGACAGCTCCAAACGATTGATCAGGGCTTCGGTGTCACCACCGGACCTTGGTCTGGCAATCAGCACCAAGCGGAGATCCGGCCGCGTTGCACACAATGAATGAAAGGCGTGAAGCAAAACGGATAGACCCTTTAGCGGCGCGTCCGCAGAGGCCGTGGCAATAATCTGATGCGGATTACGCGCGACGGTGGGCAGCGGTCGAAACAATGACATATCGACGCCATTGGGCACGATACGGATGGCACTCGGCGGCACCCCAAAGTCGGTGGCAATATCGATGGCCGAAGCAGCCGATACCGTCACGATGTGGTTCAACTGTGCCGCCACCTGCGTCTGCATCGCCAGGAAAGAATGCCAGCGGCGAATCAAGAGCCGCCGCCACCAGATCGGCTCGCCCGCCAGAGCGACGCGTAAATCTCGCGTAATGGGATGATGGACCGTCGTCACCACCGGCAAACCCGCTTGCTGCAGGTCAAGAATCCCGGGAGCCAAAGTTTGGTTATCGTGAATCACATCGAACTGCGCCGCGTTCGCCAGCAACCAATCACGGGCTCTTTCGCCAAAGGTCCAGGGTTCTGCAAATCCACCAGACAGCTTGCTCAACCACTCTTTCCGGCCCAATCGGTTTTGCAGCTCCTCTCTCCCAACGGACCAGAGATCCCGGGAGTACAGATCGAGACTGGGCAACTTCACGAGCACCACCCCGGCAACCAGATCGGGATAAGGGGGCCCAGAAATTACGGTCACTTGATGACCCAATGCCTGTAGCGACTGACTCAAATAGCGGAGATAGACCCCCTGTCCGCCGGAGAAAGGGGCGGAGCGATACCCCAGAAGCGCAATACGCAAAAGTGCCGCGTCAATCGGGTTCGTCGCGTCCGGAGTGATACCGGTTGAAGGCAGGGGTGCGTTGATAACAAACTCCGGGAAAACGCAAGTTATGGCAGTTATTGTGCCATATTTTGGGCGGCGAGCGCCTGAGTCACCGATGAGGCACGGGATTGTACCCTCGGGTCGCCAACCCCGCCATCGAAGGATAAACTGAGCCCCCTCTCAGGCTTAGGTCCAACGCTGCCGTGCAGACTCAATACAAGGGCATCATCCTCGCCGGTGGATCAGGAACCCGCCTGCATCCGCTGACGACCACGGTGAGCAAGCAGCTAATGCCCGTGTTCGACAAGCCCATGATTTATTACCCGCTGGCAACGCTGATGCAATCAGGCATCAAAGATGTACTGATCATTACTACTCCAAGAGATCAACTGGCCTATGCTGATCTTCTCGGCGACGGGAAGCAGTGGGGGATCAACATCCAGTACACCCTGCAACCGAGCCCGGATGGGCTGGCTCAGGCATTCTTGTTGGGCGAGACGTTTATTGGTCGAGACCCGGTCTGTCTCATTCTGGGCGACAATATTTTTTACGGTTCCGGTCTGAGCAACAAACTCCGCCGAGCTGCACAGCGCACCGAGGGCGCCTCCGTATTTGCCTACTACGTGCAGGATCCGGAGCGTTACGGCGTCGTGGAGTTCGATAACGAGGCTCGCGCCATCGGGATCGAAGAGAAGCCGACACAACCACGATCAAACTACGCGGTTACTGGGCTTTACTTCTACGACAATGAAGTCGTGAGCATCGCTAAAAACATCGCGCCATCGGCCCGGGGTGAGCTCGAGATCACCGACGTCAATCGACACTACCTCGCCGAGAACCGCCTGCAAGTCGAGGTGATGGGTCAGGGCACGGCATGGCTCGATACCGGTACCCACCAGTCTCTACTGGATGCCGGCAATTTCATACGGGTCATCGAAGAACGCCAGGGTCTCAAAGTCGCGTGCCTGGAGGAGATTGCGTATCGCTTGGGATACATCAGCGCCGAGCAGGTTCTGGCACTGGCCGCCCCTCTGGTCAAAAGTGGTTACGGCGCTTATCTAGAAGCGATCATCAGCAATGAGGGCCCGCTGTTCGATGGAGATTGAAGCCACATCGGTCGCGGGGGTCAGCCTTATCAGGCCCACTGTTCACGGTGACACCCGCGGATTTTTCCTCGAAACCTGGCATGCCGAGCGCTACGCAGCAGCGGGCATTGATCTACCCTTTGTGCAGGACAATCACAGTCGCTCGACCCAGGGTATTTTACGCGGCCTGCATCTGCAGACCGAAAAGCCCCAGGGCAAGTTGGTCAGGGTAAGCTCAGGGGCAGTATTTGATGTGGTAGTCGATTGCCGCGCCAACTCACCTACCTGCGGGCAATGGCACGGGGTCATGCTGACCGAGGAAGGTCAGGAACAACTCTGGATTCCCCCGGGGTGCGCCCACGGCTTTCTGGTGATGACGCCCTCCGCAGACTTCCTCTATAAATGTACCGACGTCTATCACCCGCAGAGCGAGCTCTCGCTGGCGTGGGATGACCCCACCGTCGGCATTGAATGGCCATTGGTGTCAGGCCACGCCCCCATACTCTCGGACAAGGATCGCAACGGCCTTCCTTGGGAGGCCATCCCGCTTTACCCCGACTTAAATTGAGACCCGGAAAGTCTCGCTACCCCAAGGCAATAACGCTATCGACGCAGGCCCATACCGGGTTCAGCATGCCGGGTATAGGAAGACGTGGGGGCCCGCGCGATCTCGCGACAGGGGATTACTGGAGTAAGGAGCGCCACCAGGCCTCATTGTTCAGGTACCAGTCGATGGTTTTTGCAAGCCCGGTCTCAAAAGTCTCTTGCGGTGTAAACCCCAAGTCGCGCTCAATCTTTGTCGCGTCAATGGCGTAGCGCCAATCGTGACCCGCGCGGTCTTTAACAAACTCAATCAGCGACGCGGCACTCTCACCCCGCGCCTGCGGCGCCTTGGGAAAACGGATCGCGAGCGCTTCATCTGCCGCAAACCGTTCATCCATCATTTGACAGAGCAGCCTGACAATGTCGAGATTGGCCCATTCGTTGTGGCCCCCAATGTTGTATACCTCGCCCACCGTGCCAGATTCAAGAATTCGGGCAATCCCGCGGGCGTGATCCTCCACATACAGCCAGTCTCGGATATTGCTGCCGTCGCCGTACACGGGCAATGGACCACTATCAAGAATGCGCGTCAGACACAGGGGTATCAGCTTTTCGGGAAAGTGGTAGGGACCATAGTTGTTGGAACAATTGCTGGTCGTGACGTTGAGCCCGTAGGTGTGATGGTAAGCCCGCACCAAATGGTCGCTACCCGCCTTGCTGGCCGAGTACGGTGAATTAGGCTCATAACGGGTGGTCTCGGTAAAAGCCGGATCGCTCGCCCCGAGGGAGCCATAGACTTCGTCGGTGGAAACATGGTGAAAACGATGTTCCCTACCCGACCCCGATAACCAGGCCT